>Ga0247609_10001587_pt1 | contig 26522 bp, 21 predicted proteins | sample 172DNAGHGlowgp2_FD_193487 | JGI IMG/M metagenome (GOLD analysis project Ga0247609, IMG submission 193487) | Sheep rumen microbial communities from Palmerston North, Manawatu-Wanganui, New Zealand - 1728 DNA GHGlow gp2 | ecosystem: Host-associated > Mammals > Digestive system > Stomach > Rumen ...
CGGTCACGGCGGTGACCAGCTCATTGTAAACCCGCTGCTCGATGATGCTGATCTTCTCCTCCGCGCCTAGGATTTTCTGCTCGTATTCTTTCAGTTCCTCGGTGATATAACGCTCGGCATTGGTCAGCGTCTGTTTGCGAATCCATTCGGCTGGCACCTTGTCCTTGTGGGAATTGGTGACTTCGAGATAATAGCCGAACACATTGTTATAGCCCACCTTCAGCGAGGTGATGCCCGTAACCTCCATCTCGCGGCGTTGGATGTTCATCAGGTATTCCTTGCCCGAACGCGAGAGGTTGCGCAGGTCATCAAGTTCGGCATCCACGCCATCGGCGATGTAGTTGCCTTTCGAGAGCAAGGCAGGCGCATCAGGATTCAGGTCCTTTTTGATCCTTTCGCGAATGGAAGCACATGGATTAAACTGTTCTGCAAAACGTTGAAGAGCAGGATATTGACTATCCTCACAAGCCTTTTTCAGCACTTCGATTTGATCCAGCGCACGACCGACTTGCAACAGTTCTCGAGGATTCACCCGAGCCAGCGACACCTTGGATATTAATCGCTCCAAATCGCCCACTTGCCGGATGGCATCCTGGAACTTCGTGATTTGGTCGCGATGCTCGACGAAATAGCGCACCACCTCATATCGCGCCTCGATTTGTTCCTTGTTTTTCAGTGGCAGGCTCAGCCAACGGCGCATCAGTCGACCACCCATCGGCGAAACGGTCTTGTCGATGATATCAATCAAGGTCTTGGCGTTCAGGTTGGATGTGTGAAGCAGTTCCAGGTTACGAATGGTGAACTTATCGAGCCACACATACTGCCCTTGGTCGATGCGTGAAAGTGAGGTGATATGATTCAGTTTATCGTGCTGCGTTTCAATCAGATAATGGATGGCAGCGCCCGCCGCCACGATGCCCTTGGGGAAATCATCGACGCCGAAGCCTTTCAGCGAAACCGTATTGAAATGCTTGTTCAAGACCTCGTTGGCATAGTCGTCGGTGAAAACCCAATCGTCGAAGACGGTGAGGTAGTATTTGGCACTGAAAAGGTCGATGAAATCCTTGCGTTTGTTGCGTTGCACCAAAACCTCAGAGGGATTGAAACTTTGCAGCAGCTTGTCGATGTATTCGTTAGCACCTTGCGTCAAGTAAAACTCGCCCGTTGAAACATCCAAAAATGCAATGCCAGAAACCTCTTTGTCGAGATGCACCGAAGCCAGGAAATTGTTCTCTTTCTGCTCCAGCACGCTGTCGCTATAAGTCACACCAGGCGTGACCAGTTCCACCACGCCCCGTTTTACCAGTTTCTTGGTCAGTTTAGGGTCCTCAAGTTGTTCGCAAACAGCCACTTTCAGTCCGGCACGAACCAGCTTAGGCAGATAGGTATCCAAGGCGTGATGAGGAAAGCCAGCCAATTCAATGGAATCGGCGATGGCACTTGACCGTTTGGTGAGTACAATACCCAGAATCTCAGAGGATTTCACAGCGTCTTCGCCATAGGTCTCGTAGAAGTCGCCCACGCGGAAAAGAAGCATAGCATCGGGATATTTCGCCTTAAACGAGAAATACTGTTTCATCAACGGGGTTTCGGTCGCTTTTTCTGCCATGATATATCGGTTTTGTTATTGACGCGAGACACGGGACTACGAGACACGGGGCTGGGGGAAGGTCTCGCGTCTCGTGTCCCGCAGTCTCGTGTCAATCAAAAAGAGTACAAAATTAGCGTTTTGTTTGAAATAATCGGCCCATTCGTCCAAAAAAATCAGCATTTCTGCCATGTCTAATTGTTTTTTCGTTTAATTTGCACCTAAATGATAAAGTAAGGAAAAATGCGCAAACTCAATATAGACGAGCTGCATCGCATCAGCAGGGAAGACTTCGAAAAGGCGGAGAAACTACCTATTATAATAGTGCTCGACAACATACGTTCACTGAGCAATGTGGGCGCTTTCTTCCGCACCGCCGACGCCTTTCGCATTGGAGAGTTGGTTTTGTGCGGCATCACCGCTTGTCCGCCCCATCGCGAAATCCACAAAACGGCATTGGGAGCCGACGAAACCGTGAAGTGGCGCTATTTCGAGACCACCGAGTCTGCCTGTCAGGTGCTTAAGACCGAAGGCTACCGCATTTATGCCGTAGAGCAGGTAGAAGGCAGCATTCCGTTGCAAGATTTCGAGTTTGCCGAACGCACCGCTTATATATTAGGCAATGAAGTGGAGGGGGTGAGCGAGGAAGCGCTACCCTATTGCGAGGGGGCCATTGAGCTGCCTCAGGTAGGCACAAAGCACTCCATTAATGTGTCAGTTTGTGCCGGAATTGTCATGTGGAAAGCCTTCGAACAGCTATATTTGATGAGGAAATAATGTAGTTTCGTGCCATTTTTAGGCGAAAAAATTGAAAAAAAGGTAAAAAAATCAACATTTTGGTGTTGACAATTGAAATATTTCCTATTTTTGTTCGCTAATTAGAATGAGTAATAAGACAAAGACAATAAATCAACTAATTTAATTACAAACCTAACACAATTGCGTTATGAAGAAAAACTTGACTATTTCGAAGCTGCTGATGCTCGTCATCATGGCTTTCCTTCCTTTCAGCATGATTGCCCAGGAAGGTAACAACAAGAAACCGGTTGAGAGATACTGGTACATTCAAGCTGACGGTGGTCTCTCCATCTACCACGGCGATTTGGCCAACTACAGAGGTGGTATTTGGGATGACTTCAACCACTTTAAGACCATGGCTCTCCAGCCCAACTGGGATGCCCACTTTGGCATTGGTTACCAATTCGGTAAAGTCATTGGCTTGAACCTCAAGGGCGGCTACGGCACCTACGCTGGTCACAAACACAACCAAGCCCTTGTGTTGAACAGTGCTCCCGACTACACCCGTTACAACCTCGGCCTTGACCAATCGAACTACATTGAAGGCAACCTGAACTTGACCTTCAACCTGTTCAACATGTTCAAGTACAACCCGAGAAGAGTCATCAACCTCGTGCCTCACGTCGGTATTGGTGGTATCTACTATCAAGCCAATGCCGTTAAGCACCTCGATGGTGACGACAACGCAGAGACTCCCGCTTTGGCCGAAGCCGCTGACAAGCGCGACCTGAGCTTCACGGTTCCTGCCGGTATGGAGATCACCTTCAATGTGGCCCCCAAGTTCGACATCTTCTTGGATTACACCTACCTCTTCACCGGTACTGACAATCTCGACCAAGTGGCCAAGATTAAGAGCGAAGAAGACAAGCACATCATCAACGACAAGGACATGTACAGCCAGTTCAACCTGGGTCTCCGCTACAAGTTCAACAATCCTTGCGACATCGAGAGAATGGCCCGCGAGTCAAAGAAGATCACCTATCGCGTTGATCCCGACCCGCTGAAGGAAGGCGAAGATGGCAATGTTTGCTTCGATGTTATCGTCACCATCCCTGGCGAATACTTCGAAAAGAAGGCCGTCATGAACCTGAAGCCTTATCTGGCTTACGAAGGTGGCCAAATCGACATCGACCCCATCACCTTCGTGGGTGAAAAGGTCAAGGGCGAAGGCGACTTCCGCGTCAACTACAAAGAAGGCGGCGAGTTCACCAAGCACTACTGCATGCCTTACCAGAAGGAAATGGCCAACTGCGAACTTAAGGGCGACCCGATGTTCTATGTCTACGACGGCACCATCTATCCTAACCAGGAAGAGATCGTGAAGAACACCTACTTCACCCGTGGCGCTACTGAACACCTTGCCGATGGCGTTGTGGCCAAAAAGCCTATGACCGTCACCAAGACTGTCTACGACACCACTTATGTCGACAAATATGTCGCCAAGTGCACCTACTTCTTCAACAAGGATAAGTACAACATCAAGGACAGAAAGAGCCTCAACAACGCCGCTGACAAGGCCTTCAAGGAATTGCTGGATGCTGGCGTGACCGACTTCCGCATCGAAGCTTGGGCTTCACCCGAAGGCGAAGAAGGCCACAACAACGAGCTCTCCACCAACCGTTACAACGTTGCCGAGAAGCAGATCAAGGATCTGGCCAAGGGCAAGAAAGTTGAAATCACTGTGAAGGGTGGTGGCAATGGCGAAGACATTGAACTCTTCAAGCAACTCGTCAAAGATTCCAACCTTAAGGACAAGGATGCCATCCTCAATGTGATCAACAGCTCAAGCAACCAGAGACAAGCTGTCGAGGATGCCTGCCGCACCTACGAAAGACAACTCGAGAAGGACATTCTGCCTCAAATCCGTCGCGCTGAAGTGATGGTGAATGAGCCCGAAATGAAAATCATCGAAAGAGTTATCGAAGTCCCGGCTGAGGAATAATCCTTATTCACCCAACAACAAAAAGCCGCTCATTGAGCGGCTTTTTTTGTTTTCAACGGCCAAACCAATCAAAGTGAAACCCGGTGTAGTCCGATGTCGTATGGCTGGTCAATCACTTCGATGATACGGTGATAGTCGTCCTCGTTGGCCACGAAATCAAGACGGTTGGTGTCAATAAGCAAAATGCGCATATTATTCTGCTGCTGACGCAGAAACTCGAAATAGCCCTGCTGGATGCTGTCGAGGTAGGCATCGCTGATCTCCTGCTCGTAGTTACGTCCACGCTTGCGAATGTTGGCCTGCAATCGGTCGACATCAGAATAGAGATAGACCAACAACTCTGGCTTGGGCATATCCGAAAAGATGATATTGAAAAACCGTGAAAACAGTTGATACTCGTCGGCTTGAAGGTTGTTTTTCGAAAAAATCAACGACTTGGCCACATAATAATCCGAGATGATAAAGTCATAAAACAAATCGAGCACACCCAACTTGTCCTTCAGCTGCTGGTAACGCAGAGCCATGAAGGTCATTTCCAACTGGAAAGAATACTTTTCGGGTTCCTTGTAGAACTTGGGAAGAAAGGGGTTCTTGTCGCCCTCAAACTCCTCCAGCACAAGCTTTCCATTGAAATCGTCGGCAATACGGGTGGCTAAAGATGTCTTGCCTGCCCCAATGGTTCCTTCTATGGCGATATAATTGTAGTTCATCAGTTCATTGCATTATTCTAACGATTGACTGGTCGGTGCATCTTTGTAGCAACTCACGCTGAGTAACCTGAAAGACAGGATGCATCAGTTCAGGTACCACTTCACAAAGCGGCAACAAAGCGAATTTGCGAAGATGAAGCCGAGGGTGAGGAGCCGTCAAATGGGAGGTTACGATGACACGCTGACCAAAATATAAAATGTCCAAGTCGGCCGTACGTGAAGTATAACCGACCACTTCGGGATGGCGCACACGGCCCAATTCCGCCTCAATCGACAACAACTCACGAATCATCACATCAGGTTCAAGCTCGGTTTCAACCACAATAAGACGGTTGAGAAACCACTCGTCGGCTTCAAAGCCCCATGGCTCCGACTCGTAAGAAGACGAAACAGCCTTGATGGCACCACACCTATTATTAATTAATAGGCAAGCCTCGGAAAAGATGTTTTCTTTGTCACCCATGTTCGACCCGAAAAGAACATAACACGATTCCATTGCTGCTTATTTTTTTGCAAAGGTAAGCGTTTTTAAATCACAAAACAACCCATCGTTTGAACAAAATACTTATTTTTGCAGCCTAATCAAAACAAAATCACAACATCATGAAGTTTTCAAAAGTCTTATTGGCTGCCTTTTTAGGCACATTGATCGCTTTAGTGGCTACATTCTTCATCAAGTTAGGTGTGGTTTCATCGATGATATCCGCTATGTCGAAACCGACCGAGACATCAACGACAGTCAAGCCGAACTCTGTGCTTCAGATGAAACTCGACTATGCCATTCCGGACCGTACTACCGACAATCCTTTTAGTGGAATCAACTTCAACACCATGGAGTCGCAGGACATGACAGGCATGAACGATATCCTGCGTAATATCGAACATGCCAAGACCGATGACAACATCAAGGGCATCTATTTGGAACTGAGCAGCATCCCCACCTCGACAGCCACCTTACAAGAGATTCGCGACAAACTCATCGAGTTCAAGGAGTCGGGCAAATTCATCGTCACCTACGGAGAAAGTTACTCTCAAAGCGCCTATTATATCGCCTCTGTCGCCGACAAGATCTTCCTCAACCCAGAAGGTGCTTTAGACTTGCATGGCATGGCATCGCAGATTACCTTCTACAAACACCTGCTTGACAAGCTCGACATTGAAATGCAGATCGTACGTGGTCCCAACAACCGCTTCAAGAGTGCTGTGGAACCCTATTTCTTGGACAAGATGAGCGAGGCCAACCGAGAACAGATGGACAAGCTGCTGGGCTCCGTATGGGGACAAATCCTCACAGGCATCAGCCAAAACCGCAACATCAGCGTTGAACAACTCAACAAGATTGCCGACAACCTTGAGACCATCTTCAATGCCGACAAGGCTTTGGAGTATGGTTTGGTCGACAACTTGTACTTCAAAGATCAGGTCTTAGATGAACTGAAAGGCTTGACAGGCAGCAACAAGAGCATCAATGCCGTGAGCAATGCCAAATATGCGAAGTCGTTCAAAGACAAGAGCAACAGCAAGAACGAGGTGGCCATCATCTATGCCTCCGGCCAAATCTATGACGGCAAGGGAGACGAAACGGCCAACATCTATTCCGAAAACCTCAGCAAGACCATTCGCAAGGCTCGCGAAGACGAAAACATCAAAGCCATCGTGCTGCGCGTCAACTCGCCTGGCGGCAGTGCCGTGGCTTCAGCCATCATCGGTCGCGAACTCGACCTGACCCAAGCAGCAGGAAAACCCATCATCATCTCGATGGGCAACTACGCCGCTTCAGGCGGTTACTGGATTTCTGCCAAGGGCGACTACATCTTTGCCGACGCTACCACCCTCACTGGCTCCATCGGTGTGTTTGGCACCTTCCCCAACGCACAAGGCTTCCTCAACGATAAAATCGGTCTGACCTTCGATGTAGCCAAGACCAATGAAAACGCTGACTTCGGTTCTATAACCCAGCCCCTCACCGAGTTCCAATACACCAAGTTGCAGGAGAATGTGGTGAAGACCTACGACCAGTTCACCAAGCGCGTGGCTGAAGGTCGTGGCCTGCGCCAGACCTATGTCGACAGCATCGGTCAAGGCCGTGTGTGGGCAGGCGTCGACGCCATCGAGATTGGCCTTGTCGACCAACTCGGCGACATGGAAGATGCCATCGCCTATGCCGCACAAAAGGCAGAACTTGGCAGCGACTACAAGGTGGTCGAGATGCCCAAGCAAAAGGACTTCTTCACCCGTATGATGGAATCGATGAACAATACGGACGACCAGCTCGATGCCGCCATGCGCAGCAGGCTCGGAGCCTATTATGACTACATGAAAGGCTTGGAGAACCTGCAAAAGAACACGGGCATACAGGCGCGCCTGCCGTTTGACATGGTCATCGAATAACAATTGAGACTCAACCATAAAATATGCGGGACGATTCATTCGTTCCGCATATTTTATTTTTCGTATTCCGACATCACCTCTTCGCGTTCCACCTGCTTCTCGCCCCAGTCGTCCATCAAGGCTTGGAGCTGTTCTTTCTTCTGTCCATAGGCCCAATACCAGTCGTTGTCAACCTTGATTTCGGGATGCTGGTCGGGATGGGCCATGATGTCATCTTGCTCTGCCAATTCAACCTCCAATTTGCCGATGGCATCCTCCAGGCGTTGGATTTCCTTGTCCACCTTGCGCAATTTGGCATCAATCTGCTTCTTGCGTTCATAGTTGACCTTGTTTTGCGAGACAGGCACAACATTTGCGACCTTTGACTGTGATTTGGCTGCGATTTCCAGCTCCTTCAAATGGCTGAGGTTTTTCTGTTCCAGGAAGTCGTAGATGTCACCAATATACTCCTTGATATTGGGTTTGCGAAACTCATAGACCTTATTGGTCAGCCCCTGCAGGAAGTCACGATCGTGAGAAACGATGATCAAAGTGCCGTCATATTGGATCAAGGCGTTCTTCAGGATGTCTTTCGAGAGCATGTCGAGGTGGTTGGTCGGCTCGTCGAGAACCAAGAGATTGGTTGGGAAGAGCAACATCTTGGCTAAAGACAAACGAGCCTTTTCGCCACCAGAGAGCACCTTCACCTTCTTGTCGATGTCGTCGCCCCGGAAGAGGAACGAGCCAAGCAACGCCTTTACCTTCAGACGCATGTCGCCAACAGCCACATCATCCAAGGTCTCGAAGACGGTCTTATTCATGTCGAGCATGTCCTGCTGGTTCTGGGCATAATACCCAATCTTGACCTCATGACCGAGTTTCACCTCCCCTTCATGGTCGAGCACACCACAGATAATCTTGGAAAGTGTGGACTTACCCTCTCCGTTGCGTCCAACGAAAGCAATCTTTTCACCTCTAGGAATGAGCAAATTAACGTCTTTTAGGATGACTTGGTCGCCGTAAGACTTGCCAACATGGTTAAGTTCCAATGTAACCTTACCGGAATGTGGAGCAGGGGGAAACTTGAAATGTATAGCCGTGCTATCGATATCATCCACCACAATCTCATCCATCTTCTCAAGCAACTTCACACGACTCTGCACCTGCTTGGCTTTGGTGGCTTTATAGCGAAAACGTTCGATGAATGCCTCGATGTTCTTGATTTCGCGTTGCTGGTTCTCGTAGGCCGAGCGCTGCATGTCGACACGCTCCTCGCGCAGGCTCACATAGTCGGAATACGGCACCTTATAGTCGTATATCTTGCCATTGCTGATCTCCACCGTGCGGATGGTGATGTTATCCAAGAAAGCACGGTCGTGCGAGACCATCAAGATGGCACCATAATAAGCCTTCAAGAAGCCTTCGAGCCATTGGATGGACTCGATGTCAAGATGGTTAGTGGGCTCGTCGAGAAGAAGCAAATTGGGCTTTTTCAACAGAATCTTAGCCAATTCCACACGCATCTGCCAGCCATTGCTAAACTCATGCATAGGACGTTGCATATCCTCGTGACCGAAACCTAAACCCACAAGAATCCGTTCTGCCTCGCCCTCAATGGAGTTACCGCCGAGCAAGGCCAAACGGTCGTTCAAGTTGTTCATCCTGACGATGAGTTTCTCATATTGAGGGCTTTCATAGTCGGTGCGTTCGGCCAGTTCCTGTTGCATCTTTTCCAAGTCGCGTTCCAGCTGGTGATATTCGTCGAAAGCGGAAAGCGCCTCATCCAGAACCGTCTTTGTACTGTTGACATTCTTCTCTTGAGGCAGATAGCCAATAGTAACGCCTTGAGGGATAATGACATCACCTTTTGAAGGTTGTTCCAATCCGCAGATAAGCTTCAGCAGCGTGGTCTTGCCCGCGCCGTTTTTGCCCACCAAACCGATGCGGTCCTTCTCGCGAATCAAGAGGAGATGTCGGTAAAGAGGTCTTCACCGGTGAAGTGCATGCTTAGGTTTTGGATTGAAATCATCGTAGGCCGATTTTAGGCCGCAAAGGTACAGTTTTTTATTGGTTTTTAGACTTGTTTTCAGTCAAACACCAATCCTTAAGACGAGCACATAATAAACAAAAATGATCCAAAGGACTTTCGGGGGCTGGTTCCCAAATTTGCCCACAAGAAATCACCCCATTTTCGTTTATCTCAAATTGATACAGATCTCCATCAATAGCGCTCCCGACGGAAACACTATCTATTTTATTATCAATGAATTGTTTGCTTAAATACAACACTTGTTCCGCAAGCTCCTTTTCCAACTCAACGAAGCATTCATCTATATTGATGCCCGCAGCGTCTTTTGCATACCATAGGTTTTTGTCAAACGAGATTACCTTTAAGAAATACTGCTCTTCAACGGATTCTATTTGTAATGCATATTCAGGATCAAATGATGGCATGGTTGTGAATCGGAAAAGAAAATTGTCTCCTAAACGAGTCTGGAGAATACTATCCAAGGAATTGTAATAGCTTTTCAATTGCGGAGTCACATCAAACCTGGCACAAAGTGATAGCCTTGATTGAGCAACTGCTTTTCCGTTCAATCCAAGTATTGATAATAACAATACTATGCCTATAATACCTTTTTTCATGGCTTATTTTGAAATGACTAAAGGTTTAACCGCTATTCTGTTTTGAGATATGATTTTCACCCAGTACAAACCGCCTTCAAAGCCCGACAAATTGAGTTGCAAAGAACTACCGTCAGCCTCTTTGCTGATCAAAACCTGCCCCAAGGCATTGTAAACCATCACCTTTTGCATGGCTTCCAATTCGATGGTAATAAGTCCATTGGTAGGATTAGGATAGAGTTTAAGCGACGATTCCAGGTTCTCTTCGGTCGAGGTGAGGTCAATGGCGATATAATGGACCTCAGGGTCGTTCAAGGTGGCGGCATAGTCCGACTCGCAGGTCTCGCCGTCGTCCGTTTGATAAAAAGCAGTCAGACGGTAATAGACATCCGGGTGACTTTCCTCGGCAAGGTTATCGCGATATTCATAATACAGTTGACCGCCAACGGCAGGTATCGAAGCTGCCAGTTGGTAATCCGCATTGTCAAACGAACGATACAGGTTGTATTGTTGTAAGATGTAGCCATCCTTGGCGATGGCTTCCCAACGACCTGATTGGTTGGTGACGAAAGCACGTAGCATCCAGGTATAATGCATATTGAAGGTGTGCATATCGGTCCAAGTCTCGCCGTCCAACGACACCCAACGCCCGTTGGCATCGCCCATATCCTGGCAGGCGGCAGCCGGACGGGCAAGACCTTGCTGGCCTACCACAATCCAAAGCGGCTCGTTTTCTGGGATCACATAAGCAGGACTGATGATTTCCTCATGCCATGTCTGTGCATTAGTCAACGACATGTTTTGGGAGCGGACCAAGGTGCGCGGTGCCGTGTCGCCACCAACATAAATCCACAATTGATAGGTGCCTACACCAGCATCGTAAAGAGATACCTTTTTCAACGATGTGCCAACATATTCAGCCAAGTCTTCAGCTTCAAAACGAATGGCCCAAAAGATGCGAGGCTCTTCGCCACCCAACGAGCGCTTAAAAACACCGTCATCGTAATGCAGCCATTGGTTGACCGGATCGGGACGTTCGCCCCATGAGAGCAAAGCACCGTGGTCATTCTCTTCTTCGTAGTAGACGGTTCCATCTAATTTCGCTGGCGGGTCGCAATAGGCTGGAAACGATGCTGTTGTACACACTTCGCACGACATGGAATAATAAGTACCGTCCATAGGACCATCATGGATGAGTCGCAGACAATACTCCACTTCTCCATGCAGCTGAACAGTCTCATCCACGAAGATGCTCGCGTCGGTAATTGCAAGGAATTCTCCATCGCGCAGCAACATGGTGCCCACGAAGTCACCTTCGGGATACTCCCACGTGAGTTGCAATGCCTCGCCATGCAATGCCCATGTCAACGCTGTGGGGCCTTCATAAGCACTACAAGGCCGATACACCCAAATACACGACTCCCATTCACCAGAAGCCGAAAGATAAACGGGCCTCACCTGGGCCATACAGGTGTCGCCCTCGACCAATGAACTGACATCCAACTGATACTCAAAGTCAGTGGTTGTACCGACTGCCTCTCCGTTCAACATGATTTCAAAATACTGCAAATCACGATTTTGGACATTCTCGACCGACCAGATGGCCCACCCAGTAGAGGAGACATACAGACTGTCGATGCCATTTGTTGCCTCAAACAACTCAATTTCAATTTGAACAGGTTCATAAACCGAGAGCGCCGAATCGGAAGCATAGTCCCAATAGCCATCAAGATGCACATGGAGGTCGTATTCACCACGATAGACGCCGGGCATGATGACACGACCGTTGGCATCCAAGCTTGCTTGATAGTCGTGACCTTGTCCATTGTGAGAAGTAAGCATCACCGAGGCTCCTGCAGGCGGCAAGCCCACATTGGTCGAGCCCTGGATTTCAAGCGTTGTGGTCATATCCTTGTCGAGATAAGCTGACCAAATGGTATCAGAGTAGCCTCGATTGCCCTCGTAATAGGCACTCACACCCCAACGATATTGGCCCCAGGGCATGCTACCCCAATTCATGTCCATAAACACCGTGTCAGTAAGATGCGAAGCCATCATCACGGGTTCCTCATCAAAGCGGCTTCGGAAAAGATCATAATACTGGAATGAGCGCGTCAACTTTGCACTATCCTCAAGGTAAAAGCGAATGCAATCCACATAGAAGCAGTCGTCGCCCAAATCTGTGGTAGCGTCCTTGACATAATCCCAACGGAACACATGTTCGCCCACGGTGATATCGAATTGGTGCTCTGTCCATCCTTCCTCACCCGAACACTCCATCTTCTTGACACCATCGAGATAGAAACGACCCATGTCCCAAGGACTCTCTGATGAAATCTTGCTATAGAAACTCATCTTCCCTTCCAAAGGCACATAAACAGAAACCTCTATTTGAGACATACCGTTTTCCACGCCTCCGCAAGTCGACTTCATGCAATAATTGCCTTCGTAGGCATGAAGGGAATCGATAGTCCACGGATTATCACTCATATTGTTGTTCCAAGGGAAACGGCTGAAGCTACCCGTCTCAAAGTCTTCCACTATCAAGGGGTCGTTCATTGACCAACTGACGCGTACTAGATTGTCGACATACTGCCGTGCTGCCACATACCGCACAGGCTGATAGATCTCATACAGGACAAAATTCAGCCCTAAGAAAAACTGCCCTTCCTCGACTTCCAATGAATCTGGTTGATATTCAGACTGATAACCGTCAGCTGAAGCCCAAACTCGATAGATGCCGGCACTGATGCTGTCGGAAAAATAGCCAAGGGAATCGGTGACAAGATGATAAACCACCGTATCGCCGATGACATCAACACCAGAGAAAGTCACAACGGCATTCTCAATTGGAGTTTGACAATCTTGTTCGTCCACTTCGCCGTATACGAGGACCTGGCCCATAGCAAATCGGCTCCCCGACAGCAAAAAGGCAAGAACGGTCACCATCTTCATCATCTTTCTCATAGTCTGCCCTTTCATCGTTTCACAAATTTTATAGTTAGGGAGGCTGACTGACCTTTCAACTGGATGAAATAAAGACCTGAACGAAGTTCACTCACTGGCAATGAAATCTCTCCCATTATATCTGCTTGCACTGTCGTTTCGGGAAGGACCATCATGCCCAAGCCATTCAAGACACGGACCTTATACTCCTCATTAATGATCAATCCGCCGACAGACACCGTTTCCTCAGCAGGGTTGGGGAACACCAACAAATTCGAGAATGGATCAACATTAACAGAGCGTCGCATATCCACCCTACCTTCCTCACCGACGAAGAGATGCAAGCCTGTGACCGATGGCTGTTCCACCGAAAGCGTGATTTCCTCACACATGCCACGACCATAGCGTGGCAAGTCGGCCATCAGATGATAAGTGCCAAATGGCAAGTCGTCAAAGCGGAAGCCTCCGTCGTTTCTTGTCAAGGCAAAACCCACAATGCGTTGTTTGGTCGAGTTAAGCAAGAGGACACCAACATTCGAAAGGCCATCGGTGCAATAGTCGACACCATCGCCCTCGCGCAGCCAAGGCTGGCAATAAAAACCGTGCGCCCGGAAATCGGAGTCTGGATAGTCGAACACACCACCGATACTTCCATTGCCCGTATTGAATCCTTGTTCCATAACAGGCAATGCGATATCCACGTCATAGACATCGCCATCCACTTCGACCATGTTCGACTCGTTCCATTGCAGATCGCCGAGATAATAGCAACCGCTGGACGTGGCACCCACGGTATCGGGGAAAGCATACAAAGTATAGGTATCAGGAAGCAAGGCATCGAACCTATAGAAGCCCAAGCTATCGGAGACCGTACGATAGAAACCCGACACAAAAGGATTGTCATTACTCAAGGCTGCGGCAACCACCTGTGTGTTGGGGCAAGGCAATCCGTTGCTCCTTGTTCTCCCCTCCAAAGCGTAGTCCTTGAATAGATCAAAGCGAACCACATCGGAAGCATAACCGCAGAACGACCATGCCTCAAGCACCAATTCAACAAATCCTTGTTCCTTGTCAAAGACGCCTGGATGATAGGTTGTATGCAGCGAAAGCGAATCATCAAAACGGCCATCGCCCATCGAATGCCAACACAGAGAGTCATAGTTGTAGGCTTCGGCTTGGTCAAGTTGCAGGGGCCGATCCAAACCACTGAAACCATCATCGCCAGCAAAGACGCCTAAAGCTTTATAGAGTTGCAGCTGCATGGCATCAGTCTTCAAAGTCCCGTTCGCGCTAACACGCAAAGTCAAGGTCACCTCACCAGCCTCGAAATCGGCTTCAGAAGGATAATAGACGGGCCTCAACGACAAGGAATCGGAGAACATGCCTGTACCAGATGTCTGCCACACAAAACCGCTATAAGTATAAGGAATGGTGGCATCAGTGATGGTATAACCTGTTTGTGGGGCGCATAAGAATCTATCGGCTCCCGCATAGGGATAATAGGAAGCGAAGGCATAGGCACTTTGTCCAACCGAGGCATACACATCGGGATTATAGGCACGGTCGCAAGCCATGACAGCAATATTATCTGATTGTTGAGGCGTAAGCACATAGGAATTCTCCACGATTCCATCGATGCGATTAGCGAACTTATAATAATTGAAATCGCCATAAAACAGCACATAATGGTCGACATCACGCTCAAGATTTTCGTCCCAAGAAATAAGCCAACGGCTATTCACAAACTGCTTTTTTACCTTAAACGGCGGTGCGATGGGAACTGTGGTGTCGCAATTCGCCAACTGGTTCTCATAGACAATCTCGCCCAAGGAAGGCGTGTCATGCTTATCGAGGATGACGGATTCTATTTCGGCTGTCGTCTCAGCATCCCAATAATTGCCACGCATGTCGATATCCTCGGTCGAGACATTGGCGAAGAGGATGGCACCTTTCTCGTAATGCAAGAAATTGTTGCCATTCATTCGCGACAAAGCCGAAGGAAAATTCACAATCCTTTTCTTTGCCTCACTAATGGTGTTACCCACGAAGGTCACAGAACCTGACGCCAACAAGTTGGTAATGGACAATTCATTGTCATAGAAAGTGTTGTGCTCAATGACGAGATGGCACACACGCATCATCCTAACGGCCTCGTCGTTGCTCCAAAACACATTGTTACGGATGACCACCGTATCCATGGCCGCCTTGATGCCGTAAGACGAATAGCCAGACCCACCTTCAGGCAATTCACTAGAGATAAGGTTGTCTTCGATATAGTTGGTGGCTTCGCGGTCCGACACGCCACCTACCGTCTCAAAACTGATGGCGGTGGCGGCACCCTGGAAGCAATTGGCAGTGATATGATTGCGGTTGCACTTGTAGCCATAGGCCACATTGGATATCTCTATATTGATTTGTCCCTGATCAAAGATGTTGTGTGAGAAAACATTATCTTCACTGTCGCCAGCACGTGCTTTCAGCTCGATGCCCGAAACGCATTGGAAAAAGGAGCAACTATCCACCAGGAAGCGATGGCAGTCAATCAGTTCCATACCTTTTCCCGCATAATAGTTGTTGAAAGAACAATGGCGGACACTTACGTTGTTGCTAGCGGATGCATTCAACGCGGTCAGGGCGCCCACCACTTCCACATAGGACATACGTACCGTGTCATCCTCTGCAATATTCTTGAGCTGCACGCCCGCCCAATCATGTGAAAACTCATAGCAGAGCAGATAAATCGAGTCGTTGGGCTGACCATCAAGTATGAGGTTGCCTCCATCGACGCGCAGGTAAGTCGACTGTCCAAAATACATCCTCACCCCTCCTTCCACACGCAAGGTGCCACCGTTATGAATTGTCAGCGACTCATTCACCCAATACACTGAATCGCCGCCCAATCTAGGCAATACCATCAACGTATCGATGTCGCCATTGACGGGCACATAGTGCTGCGCATCCATAAGCGCACACGGTGCTAACAAAAGCATCAAGAGGAGATTCCTTATGTAATGGAACAATTTCATGGTTTAGAAATAATAAGTCAGACCCAAACGGAAGTCCCACATCCGAATCTTCATATCGAACGGAAAGTCGGCACGATACACAGAGCCGTTAGTCACACGGTAAAGGACTTCGGGCACCAACTCGATGCGATGAGCCACCTTGAAGGCCCCACCCAATCCGCCATAGTAAGAAATCCTGGTGGGCTCCACCTGTTCTTTGGCAATAGGCGCATGGAATGGCGCTGCCGTGGCATTGAGCGACCCAGCATATCCAACCAAGAAATCCACAGAGGCACCTGCTTTGGCGTAAGCCCTGAAATGCTCCATCTTGACGAAATCAAAAGAGGCGAAAAGGCCGACACTCAAATAATCGAGCCTGTTGACATCACGATAGGCATATTGGGTCGTGGTCAGCGGAACATAAGTTGAATCCAAGATGTATTGGTAGGTTGTGTCGCCTGCTGGGTGAATCGTGTAATAGGTGTCCAAAGTGTCGTTGACATAATAATCACCATCGAATATTGTCTGCTCAAGCAAAAAACGATAGCGTACAGACCGGTACGAAAGGTTCATGCCTACGTTGAGACGGTTGTGTTTGTAGCCACCATCGAGGCCGACACCATAGGCAAAGCTGGGCGTCACGTCGACCAAGCCATTCTCAGGTTCAGGCATACCGCCTTCGTGCTTGAAACTGGCCGATCCCAAAGTCACAGAGGGCGTTATAAACCAGCCGTTGTTACGGAACTTGGGCCAAGGAATATGCCATCCTTGGTATTTCACAGTATACACCGTATCAGTCTTCACTTCGTGTTGTATCTTGACCACGGTGTCGTATCGCATCACGGTTTTGATCACCTGAACGGTATCGATAATACGGATAACCTCCCCTGCTTTGGGGACAACGGTGTCCGTTTTCGGTTTGACGACCTCAACATGCGGTTCGGCGGGTTGCGTTATGGTGGCCTCCGGCTCAGTGACCAGTTGTTGGTTCTTCTTGATTACATATTGCTTGCCTATCTTCTTGAAACCGTAGTCAGTGCCTTTCAGCAGATCGGACAGCACTTCCTCAACGGATTTGTAGGAACAAGAATAACTCTCGATGCGGATCTTGCTCAATTCCGCTTTGCTGAAAGCCACATTCAGTTCGTAGTCAGCGAAGAGCTTTTCCAAGGCTTTATCCAAGGTACACGATTCCACCGAAAACGAAATCAGCGGATTAAACGACTGTGCTTGGCACGGTTTGGAGATGGTAAAGCAAAAAACAATCAAGGCCATAACAGGCAGCATCCACAGGCTGGTTCGCTTATCTTTCTGTCTATCAACGGCTATATGAACAAAAGGGTATTGCATATCCAAAACAATTCAAAATAGGCCGCTAAAATACGACAAAAAAACGAGAGTTATCTCATTTAAATCAAAAAAAGACTTGGGAAAATGGAATGGAATCAGCGAATCTGATAGATATCGCCCTCTTTTGTGACCGTCACCTCTGACACCAACGCTATAGTTGCGAGCACGTCGTCGATGGACTCGTCATCGGAGAAACGAGCCGTGAGTTTCTTGGAGGCGCAGGCATCGCTAAGGTCGATTTCAACTTTGTAGATGTATTCCAAAGCCTCAACAATCTTCGACAGTTGCTCATTGTCGAACACTAGGACATGGTTGGTCTGCAGTTCATCTTCTTTCACTTCAGAATACGTCATCATCCTCAGTTCGCTCTCCGTGGCATTCCACACGCCACGCTCACCTGGATTGACTTCCACCTGCGAAAGGGTGTTGCCCTTTTCGTCAAAAGCTGTCATCATCACCTTGCCCGTATAGAGGTCGACGGTATATCGTTCAGCTTCTTTGTCGGCATTGAGCAGGAATGAGGTGCCCAACACTTCCACGTCCATACTACCGCAATGAAGCACGAAGGGGCGCGTTTCGTCTTTGGCCACATCGAAATAGGCAGTACCTTCGAAGCTAGCGGAACGCACATCTTTTGCAAAATTCTTGGGATAGCTGATGGCGCCCTCGCTATTGAAATCGATGGAAGTGCCATCGGGCAAGACATACGCTGATTCGTTTTGACCGGTATAGGCGTAAGTCACAGTTGAATTCAACGGATTCTTGACGAGGAAACCGATGAACAGGGCTACCACAAGGGCGGCGGCCACACCGGAAACATATTTATAGTTACGGCGCAGCCAAGGCATCTGAACCACATTGGAGCCTGCGTTCTCCTCAATGGCATCGATCTTTGCGTTGACAGCATCAAGTGCAGCTTCAACATCCACTTCGTCAAGTGCGGGCATGGCGAAGTCAGTAAGACTCCAGACATCATGCTCATCCTTTAGCGACTTGAAATACAGACGATGGTCTTCTGATTCGGAAACCCATGAAAGCAGTTCAAAAGCCTCTTCAGCGGAGCATTGTCCGTCGAAGTAGCTCATGATTAATGCATCATATTTATTGGTTACCGAATTCATTTTGTTCGTTGATTTCTCATTGATTCAATTTTATGACTAACAACTTTTGTTTTACCCTTAGTCAAAAAAGAAAATAATTTCAAAAATTTTTATTGACCTTAATTAATGAGGGACATTGAGCCTGTGGCTGTTGAGACATTCCAAATGCTCAAAGGGCCGCCTCGACTTAAAGATACTCTTTAAGCCCTTCCCGCAACTGCTTGATGGCGGCACTCATGTGTGCCTCGACGGTTTTTTGCGAAACGCCTAGCTTTTCTGCAATTTCATTGTATTTCAAGCCCTCGAAACGGCTAGCGAGAAACACTTCACGGCGTTTTTCGGGCATCGCTGCCAACACTTGACGATAGGATGCCTCCAAGTTATTGGACTGCAAGGTCTCAGAAGGATCGTTGTTGTCTGACTCGCCAGAAAAGACCCTCTCATTGGCCTCAGCATGAGAACGCTCTTTGGAAATAAAGGTGATGGCAGCGTTACGGACTGCACGCAGCATATAAGGCTCGAAACCCGAAGTGAAATTCACTTTCTCGCGGCCCGACCACAACTTGACGAACAAATCCTGCACGATTTCAGCAGCCGTGTCGGAGTCGCCGACAAAACGGATGCAGAAACGCGTCAATGGGGGGTAAAAGCGACGGAAAATCTGGTTGAATGACTCCCTATCGCCAGCTTTCATTTTCCCAATCAGGACATTAAGCTCGTTTTCGTTCATCGATTGATTAATATATATAAGGTATTAATATCGAGGCCAAAGCCGGGGCAAAAGTACACATTTTTATGAGACGGAGGTGCAAATGAGGTAAAGATAGCATTTTTTGGACGCGAAAACACAACCGATCCAAGCCCGAAAGCGCATCAAAAACAGGCAAAAACGTATGCCTCCCATCATTTTTGATAATTAATGATAAATTATATGTGTTTGTAGATCTGCATATTAACAAAATATTTGAGAGTTTTTTCAGAAAAATGACAAGAAAAACGAAAAGAAAAACTTGACCGATTGAAAAAATGTGTATTTTTGCAGTCCGAAAAAAACGAGAGAAAGTATCTAATTAAAAGATATCGAGAAATGTACGCAATAGTAGAAATCGCAGGACAACAGTTCAAAGTTGAGAAGGGTCAGCAAATCTTCGTCAACAGACTGCATGAAGAAGGAGGAAGCAAGGTTTCTTTCGACAAAGTGTTATTGATTGGAAACGACGGTTCGACGAAAGTGGGAGCCCCGACGGTAGCCGGCGCCAGTGTCGAAGCCACGGTGATGCAGCACCTCAAAGGCAACAAGATTATCGTTTTCAAGAAGAAGAGAAGAAAAGGATATCAGACTTCTAACGGTCACCGTCAGTATCTGAGCAAGATCCAGATTGAAAACATCACTGAATAATCAACCCGAAAAAACTTAAAGAGATATGGCACACAAAAAAGGTGTAGGTAGTTCCGAGAACGGTCGTGAGTCAGCTAGCAAGCGACTCGGAGTGAAACTTTTCGGTGGACAAGCCGCCATCGCTGGCAACATCATCGTCCGTCAGCGCGGCACCAGGCACTATCCTGGCAAGAACGTCGGCATGGGTAAAGACCACACGCTGTATGCCTTGTGCGACGGCATCGTGGAATTCCAGAAGAAGAAAGAAGGTAGATCCTTCGTCAACATTGTTCCTGTTGAAGGACAAATCACTGAGTAATCGTATTCATAGCATACCGTTTTGTCCCGACCACCTTCACGATGGTCGGGATTTTTTATGCCACGTCGGAAGTGTTTCCGCCAAAATGCGTATCTTTGCGCACCATTCAAACAAAAAAAACCATGATCTCCAGAATATGCTCTTTCCTGAAAGTTTTGCTCGTCGGGCTACTGCTCGCCGGTTGCCAGACCACACCTAAGACCGATATCGGAAAAATAGAAGCCCTCAAAAAACAACTCAAGACCGACGCCAAAACACTTGAACAGATCAAAGCCAATGAATTCGCCACGCTGGAACGCGACTTCACCATCTGCGACTCGCTTTTGCAATACATGCATCCCGAAGCCATGGACGAAGCCTTCCAAGAACTACAACTCACCAAAGCCTACCTTGACCAATTCAAGACCACCCAGCCTTCAATCTTGGCCAACATCGACTCAACGCTCTATAGACTTGACTGCCTTAGCAACGACATATCAACGCATTACATATCCGACTCGTTGACAACTATTTATCTTGAAGAAGAAACCCAATATGTTGAGCTACTGAACAATCAAGTGAACTATTTCAAAGACCGCTTTAGCTCATGTCAAAACGAGCTGAACGTCCTCAAAGGCAAAAAGTAGACGCCAACGACACCATGAAACGCTTCTTCACTATACTATCCTTTTTCACCATAGGGTTCATCCTTCACGTGAACGCGCAAATCGACACTGCTCCGAAAGGCAAACGGATGAATGCGCAATTGAAGGAACAAGTCCAGATAGACGAACAGTTGGCCAGCCAGTACTATCGCGAACAAGAATACGAACAAGCTCGCGACCTCTACAAAAAGCTATACGACAAGACCGAGATGACCCATCACTTCCAGCAATACGTTGAATGCTTGCTGGCACTGAAAGACTACGACAAGGCAGAACGTGAACTTAAGGCGTATGCCAAAAAGAATCCCAACAGCTATAAGACCGCCGTCGACCTCATATTTGTCTACCAACAGCAAGGCAACGACAATAAAGTCGACAAGCAATTCAAGGAACTGACCAAAGACCTTCCCGACCACGCTCCCACCATTCGCAACCTCAGCTATGCCTTCCAAGCCCGAAGCTTATACGACATGGCCTTGAACGTCCTTGAGAAAGGCAACACCTTACTGGATGGCAAAGAGACCTTCTACATGGACCAAGCATACATCTACCAGGCGACAGCCAATTACCCCAAGGCTTTCCAGTATTATTTCATGGAGCTGGAGACACATCCCGGACAATACAACAATATACGCAATCGGCTGCAAACCATGCTATTCTATGATGTGAACAACAGCATCTCCGACGAGTTGCGTCTCGCCCTGCTGAAACAGACCCAAGAAAAGCCCGACAACCTGGAACTCGCCCAACTACTCGTTTGGTTTGCCTTGCAACAAGAAGACTACGATATCGCCTTGGCCCAAAGCCAAAGCATCGACCGCAAGACCCACGACCAAGACGCACAAATTAATAATCTGGCTAATATCTGCCTTAACAACAAGCAATTTGACATCGCCAGACAAGGCTACTCCTACATAATGGAAAAAGGCAAGAGCAGTCCCTTCTATGGGCAAGCCCTATGCGGCACCATCAAGGCGGACTATATGAAACTACTTGCCAACAATAGCTCCGACAACAAGGCATACGAAAAGCTTTCGAAACGCATCGATGAAGCTTATGACGACGTAGGCACCAATGACCTGACCAGACTCACCTTGACACAAGCCGACATCATGACCTATCAGTTAGGCCGTTCTCAAGAAGCCATCGAACTGCTCTCCAAGACCATCGAAACCGTAGGAAACAGGCAAGACAAGGCCGAACTCAAACTAAAGCTCGCCGACATCTACCTGCGTGAAGACGAAGTGTGGGAAGCCACGCTACTCTACAGCCAAGTCGACAAGAGCCTAAAAGAGGAACCACTCGGCCACGAAGCCCGGTTCAAAAATGCCCAGTTACGTTATTTCATAGGAGAATATGAATGGGCCTCGGGACAACTGAAAGTGTTGAAAGCCGCCACTTCGAAACTCATCGCCAACGATGCCATGACGCTCTCTTTGGTCATCAAGGACAACCTAGAAGCGGACACCACAGGCACAGAACTCAACCGCTTGGCCCGCGCCGACTACAGGATCTACCAACAACGCGAGGATGAAGCCATTGTCCTCCTTGACGACATCATCGCCACAGGAAACTATGTCAGCAAACCGCACGCCCTGTTTCGCAAAGCAGAGATAGAAGAGAAACGCAAAGACTTCGGCGCCGCCGAACAACTGTTTCTGCAAATCGTGGAGCAATACCCCGATAGCTATATGGCCGATGCCGCCTTGATGCATGCCGCCATGATTGAACAAAACGAGTTGAAGGACAAGGAATCGGCAAAACAGCATTACGAGAAGCTGATTGACGAATACCCGACCAGCATTTATACCGCCCAAGCGAAGAAAAACTATAGGAAACTGCAATAAACTACAGATTACACAGATGGAACAGATTCCCGACAATGAAATTCAGAGGCACAAGTGCCAATTGGTACAGATTCCTACCATCAGCAGATAGTACATCTGTAACAATCAGGAGCTTGCGACATACAATCTTCAGACGTGAATCGGTAAAATCTGTCAAATCTGTAGTTAAAACAATGATTGACAATGTATGATGTTAGACCCAAGAAGAGCCTAGGCCAGCATTTCCTGACCGACCAGAATATCGCCCAGCGCATTGTGGAGCAGCTGTCACCCGACGTGGAAAGTGTCATCGAAGTGGGAGCTGGCACAGGAGTACTGACGCAATTCATGGTACAGGACATCTTGGACAAGTTCCATGTCATTGAAATCGACAAGGAGTCCATCGCTTACCTGAAAGAGCATTTTCCCATGCTCGGAGAGCGTCTGATCGAAGGAGATTTTCTGCGCACCGACCTCAGCCAATTTGGTCATCAAAACATGGCCGTCATCGGGAATTTTCCCTATAACATTAGCAGCCAGATATTCTTCCAAGTGTTGAAATACAAGGAACAAGTCGTTGAGGTGGTCGGCATGGTGCAGAAGGAAATGGCAGAAAGAATGGCAGCCAAGGAAGGCAGCAAGACCTACGGTATCTTGAGCGTACTGATGCAAGCTTGGTACGACATCGACTACCTCTTTACTGTGCACGAGAATGTGTTCAATCCGCCGCCGAAAGTGAAGTCGGCGGTCATCAAGATGCGGCGCAATGCCGTTACCGACTTGGGCTGCGACGAGAAGCTGTTTGTGAGCATCGTCAAGCAGGCCTTCAACCAACGCCGTAAGACCATGCGTAACTCGCTGCGCTCGATGCTCCGCCCCGATATCATCGAAAACGAGGTCTTCAACAAACGCCCCGAGCAGCTGTCAGTGATGGAGTTCATCGAATTGACGAATTTAATAGGAGCAAGCAACTAAAGGCTAGCTGAGAAAGGAAAAGACCTCCATCAGATTCCCAAGAGAATGACATAGGAGGTCTTTTCCTTACTCGTAAAAACGATGTTTTTTCATATATTGGTATGCCTTTTCTGGCATGAAATACCGCACATCACGTCCTTCCTTGACGCATTGGCGGATGAAAGTGGACGAAATCTCCAGAATCGGAGTCTTCAATATCGTTACCGAGGGATAATTAATAAGGTCACCACCATCGTAGCCTTCGCGTGGAAAGACCAAAAGCTCATAGTTGTCGAGGATTCTCTGGTATTCGCGCCAGCTCTTGAAATTTTGCAGGCTGTCCATGCCGCAGATGAAGACGAACTCGCTGTCGGGATGCTGTTCCGAAAGGGCAGTTAAGGTATTAATGGTATAGGAAGGTGTGGGCAGGTGCATCTCTATGTCGCTGACATGGATGCGTGGGTCGTCGCTGATGGCAAGTTGGACCATCTTGAGACGCTCATCATCGTCAAGCAAATCCTCTTTCTTCTTCAAAGGATTCTGCGGCGTGACCACAAACCACAATTCATCCAAGTCAGAGAACTCGACCAAATAGTTGGCCAGCATCACGTGACCGTGATGGATGGGGTTGAACGAGCCGGAGTAAATGCCTATTTTTTTCATGATACGATGTAAATCGGCCCTTCGACCTTTCGACAGGCTCAAGGCTCAGGGACCTTATCTTATTACTCATCAAGGAAGGCTTGCACCACTTCGAGGATCTCGCGCTTGGCAGTCTCGAGGTCGTCATTGATGATGGTGCGGTCGAACTTGCCTTGCGCAAACTCAGTCTCCCACTCAGCCTTGGCTATGCGGTTTTCAATTTCCTCCATCGAGTCGGTGCCTCGTTTGATGAGACGTTCGCGCAGCACTTCAACCGAAGGGGCTTGGATGAAGACAGACAAGGCTTGATCGCCATAGTGGTTCTTGATGTTCACGCCACCGCACACGTCGACGTCGAAAGCCACATGCTTGCCGTCTTCCTGCATTTGGGCGACTACAGCGAGCAAAGTGCCGTAGCATCGGCCCGGATAGACCTCTTCCCATTCAAGGAACTCGCCGTTTTCGACGCGCTGCTTGAAGTCTTCCATCGTGAGAAAAAAATACTCGCGACCGTTAACCTCTTCTCCGCGAGGCGGACGCGTGGTGGCCGAAACCGAGAAAGCCATTTCAGGGATGTTGGCCATGACATGATTCAACAATGTGGTCTTGCCCGAACCCGAGGGGGCGCTGAAAATTAGAAGTTTTCCTTTCATGGTTGTTGTTTTATTGCTTCTGGCTCTTGGCTTCTGGCTGCTTTACCCCAAGTCGTCACTGCGGACTTGATCCGCAATCTCCTACTATGACGTAAAGCTGCTAACAGTCCATTGTCAGGAGCCAAAAGCTATTACAAAATATTACAAACTTGTTCCTTTATCTTTTCCAACTCGTCCTTCATCTTGACGACGATTTTCTGGATATTCACCTCATTAGCTTTCGAGCCAAGGGTATTGATTTCGCGACCCATCTCCTGGGCGATGAAGCCGAGTTTCTTTCCCGCTTGGTCGTCGTCGCAGCTCTCGTTAAAATAGTTGCAATGCTGACGCAAGCGCACTTTCTCTTCAGTGATATCAAGTTTTTCCAAATAATAGATTAGTTCCTGTTCGAAGCGGTTCTCGTCATATTGTCCGGCAGTGGTCAACTCACCGAGATTCTTGGTGATGCGTTGCTTGATGACTTCATGACGGCTCTTCTCGTAGGGCTCCACCTGACCCAACAAATCGAGAATCAAGGCTACGCGATGCAACAGGTCGTGCTTCAGCGTGTTGCCTTCCTGAATGCGGAATCCGTCAACGATGTCAAGGGCTTGATCGAGGGTCTCGCCCACTTTGGCCACGAAATCTCCATCGTAGTTTTCGGCAGGCACATTGAAGATGCCAGGCATTCTAAACAAGAGTGTAGCCATATCGGCAGCAGGGGCAATGCCCAATTGGGACGAGATGGATTCCACCTGCTCTTTGTACGCCTTCACAATGTCAGGGTCGATATGGTATGACTGCGTCAAGTCGGTGTCGGTGACAGAGATGGTCACATCCACCTTGCCTCGTTGCAACTTGGCACCGACGCTGTTTCGGAAGTCAAGCTCAGCGAAGCGCAGCTCGTTGGGCAACTTCATCTGAAGGTCGAGTTGCTTGCTGTTTAGCGTCTTGACTTCAACAACGATTTTCTTGGTATTATACGTCTGCTCGGCAATGCCGTAGCCCGTCATGGAACGAATCATAAATAATGATGTTTGTAGGTTTATTGTTGCTGGAATCCCCAAGCGCTTATGCCATAGAGATCAGACTGGGTGCGCGGCGAGATTCTGACATCCTGAACCAGATTGACGCGCGACGAGAACACGCCGCGACCACCGCTAATATTAGTATAGTCGGGGATGCTTTGCGAGAAACCCGACTGTTGGTTCACCTGAATGTAGTTATATAACTCGTCGCCTCCGGCAGCCAAAGTGATCCTCATGGGCTTTGTGTCGAAATAGCGCACCACATGGGGATGGTTGGGGTTGACCACCGTATCACCTCCAATGGCTTCTTTCAGCAAAGTAAACAGGGCGTTTTCGGCGAATGTGACATAGAACAGCGTATTTTCCTTGTTCAGTTCGTCGGCACTCTTGACGCCAAACCTATAGTTCACCTCCTTGTTGACGAAGGGCCCGCCATTGTGCGATTCCCGATAGTAAAACGTCATCGCCACATCATAGAAAACGGCATTATCGGCTTCCGCGAACAGGATTCGTCCCGAGCGGTTGCTTTCCTCTGCAGTAAAACTGAGCGACTGGGTGATGATCTTGAAACCCTCACCGCCAACAATGCCCGTTTCAGAGGTGATGGTGTCGTTGTTTATGTGAGCGAAAAGCTTATACTTGTATTTCGAGCATCCGGCGTTCAC
>Ga0247609_10001588_pt1 | contig 26521 bp, 21 predicted proteins | sample 172DNAGHGlowgp2_FD_193487 | JGI IMG/M metagenome (GOLD analysis project Ga0247609, IMG submission 193487) | Sheep rumen microbial communities from Palmerston North, Manawatu-Wanganui, New Zealand - 1728 DNA GHGlow gp2 | ecosystem: Host-associated > Mammals > Digestive system > Stomach > Rumen ...
TCGACTGCCACTTTGAAACTGGCAGTATTCCCTGCATATCTTGGATGTCGTCAGTTGGATTCATCGATTTATCAGGCTCGTCCGTTGTTCGCCCTGTACAATAATAGCAACAAGCATACCTTGAGTGTGACATTGTCTCGCAACTTCACCGAAAATAGGGAGGAAATATGGATTGAAGAAGTCGTGGATTCTGAAGGCAACACTTTGCCCAAGAATTCGGTAGAACTTGTCCAGCAATCCCTCGTTGACAATGGCCAGTACTGGCTTGATAAGGGAGAATTTGAATTAACAATCAGATAAATTATTGGTAGCATGTTACAGGAAATTAAAAATCAGATAGATAATATCAATAAATCCATTGCATGGATAAAGAAGAACCGTCCTTCCGATTATAACCAAAGGTTTCTCCAATTAGTAGAGGGCAGAAGGGCTTTAAAGAGGATTGAAGCAGCTGCTGCCAATAACCCTGGTATAGCGGCATTTGGTAAGAGCCAAGTTGGAAAGTCATATTTAATCGGTTGTCTGTTGCAAGGAAGGGACGCCGAAGGAAAAGAACTTTCTTTCAAAGTGAAGGCCGGCCAGCAGTCATATGACTTTGTGTTAAATATCAATCCACCAAGTGATGAGGGTGGAGGAAAAGAATCAACGGGTGTCGTTAGCCGTTTTTCATCCTTTAAGCGAGATGAGTCTATTTACAATAATAATCTTCCGGTTCTGGTGAAGATGTTTACTGTCTCTGACATCATTTTGATATTGTCTGATAGTTATTTCAATGATTTTTGTGACTATAGCACACCGAGTGATGCCGAGATAAAAGAATTGTACGAAAGTTGGGAGGCATCTTATGGCAATATGGCGATAATCAATCAAGGGAAAATCTCTGCCGATGACATCTTAAATATTAAGACTTATTTTAAAGCGCATATCAATAACGCGCAGGCATTTAACAATTCTGCGATATTCGATAGGTTAGCGCTCTTGATAGATAGGATTCCATTGTCTGATTATGCCGGCGTGTTTTCGTGCTTATGGAACAATGAACAGATTTTTACTAATCTGTTTGATAAGTTATTGAAGATATTACAACGTTTCAAATTCTCTGATAAACTTTATTTACCCATAGAATCAGTGTTACATCAGGGGATAAAAGAAAACACGATTATGAGTGTGCAATGCCTTAAACAGTTGCTTAAAGATTCAGAACAGTACTTTAGCGATGTTTATCTCTGTGAAGATGGCCGTTACGAAAAATGTGGGGTAAATGTGCGCAAGAGTGAAATCTGTGCAATCTGTTCAGAGGTGATATATAAAATAGATAACGAATTCTTGACAAGCTCACGTCCCTATAAATATGAGAATATGGACAAAAGCGTACAGTCTATAATAACTCATGAGGATGTCAAGATGGAAATGCTCGCCGACAATGATTTGCTTGATTTCCCAGGAGCAAAATCCAGAGAACAGGAAGAGCTCTCAAAAGTATCACCAGATAATATACTTGATTTCTTTCTAAGAGGGAAAGTGGCCTATTTGTTTAACAAATATAATGAAGAGATGGGCATCAATATCCTACTTTATTGCCATCACAATAAAGATAATGATGTGACATACCTGTATAAACTTCTTGAGGATTGGGTAAAGAACTATGTCGGTGATTCTGCAGAAGCTAGACGCAGAAAAATTGCTATCACTAAGAAATCCCCGCTGTTCTATATTGGTACCATGTTCAATCTGGATATGAAATTTGGATTAGGAACAGAAATGACAGAAAAATCCATCGATCAACGATGGAAAGGACGTTTCGAGACCGTAGTATATAATCAATGCTTCCATCAGCATACGGCTGATTGGGTGAAAAATTGGACGGCTCATGGTGAAGACTTTAACAATAGTTATGTGTTACGTGACTATAAGTTCTCGACTGATCTTTATGATGGATTCGAGCAGTCGGGGCATGAAACAGGTTCAAAAATGTCAGATACTTACTTTAAGATGATGAGGAAGACATTTATCGAGAATGAACACGTGAGAAGACTATTCGCTAATCCAGCTGTGTCGTGGGATGTGGCAGCCACACAAGAGAACGATGGAGCGCTATATATCATTCAGAATCTGACCGAAGTTGCAGCAAGAATGGACATGGCTAGGGAGAGTGATTTCAGGGAAAAGCTTCATAAAGTACAGGCTGATATCTATAAAACTATGCAGGATTACTATGTATCGGGCAATCTTGATGAACTTCTTGAGACTAATATCCGCAAGGCGCGTGCCATTTTCCGCGAGATGGATTTCACTTGCAATAATGACAACTACTATTTTGGCCACTTGTTGCAGGCGCTCCAGTTGACTGAGAAGGAAAGTTATGCCATAGTGCATAAAGTGATGCAAAGTCCTGATTTGAATGCCAAGGTGAATGATTTCAAGGCCTACGAGCTTATCCGCAAGTCATGTGAGAATGCAGGATATCCAATAGAGTCTGTGAAATCAGAAGAAGACAGGTGGCAATGCCTGATGAAGACCTACGCCTTTGGCACACAAGAGGAGGCACAAGACTATCTAAACAAAAAGAATGTTGATTCCACAAAACTCTTTACGGGGACTTATAAACGTAAACTTAACTCTTGCGTCATTGCCGACAACGTTTTTGACGCTTGGTGCTCAAGTATTAAGTCGGTTGATTTTATTAATGAATTTACAGATGAACAGGGTTTTGACATATCGGTAATGACTAGCCTAATGGATAATTTAGTAAATGCGTCCGAGAATCTGGGACTAAGAGATTTGATGGCTGAATGCATTGCAGAGTATGTCAACGTGGTAGATATCCACACCGCGAATGAGAGTTTGTTGGCAGACATGCTTGCCAGTAAGGTAAATGAATTTGTAATGGATTTCGGTTTCAGATATCTTACCGATGAGGCAAAAGCTAAGGCGCAAAAAATATGTGAGAATCACAATCTGCCTGCATTCCGATACATTCTCAAGCAGTTGCCCTCTACTTACGATGAAAAGGATTTAACCGCTTTGTTCAATGATATGTCAACAAGTCCCAAGGCGCTTTTACCGTCATTTGAGGATAACTACAATAAATGGATAGAATATATGTTCATCTCATTTGTAGCCAATCTGGATATTCCTGACATTGACTTTGAAGCCAATAAAGCCTTGGCGATTATTCTCGACCAGTTGAAGGCTGGAAACTTAGAAAGATAAGAAACATTGATTATAAAGATTTGAAATCATGAAGAAGATCTTTTTTGGAAAAGGGACCAATGGGCATGAGCCTTTTTGGCAGCCTTGGGGCATTATGGGGTGCCTTGGGAGGCTCTTGCTGTTCCTCTTTATGCTAGCACTCTTGATGGCGCTCTTGTACTTGTTCCGTAGCTGTGATCATAGTGCAGGCGAACAATTGGCTGATGTGAATTGGCCTGAGGAGTTCCAACGACCAGGTAACGAGTATATCCAACCTGGTAGCCAAGACAATAGGAACAGTGCGCCTTCCGATCCTCAATGGAACCGCCCTATCAATGGGGGCAGGGATGTTGGCTTACCGTCACCTGACGAGAATGTCCTGCCCCCATTCGAGGATATGGAACCTGTGCCGAATCCCGATAATGATGGAGCGACTCAGGTCTATCCCAATTTATTATATGTCATCCTAGACTCTGATGTCAATGACGAGGCATTCGAGACATTTGCGACTAAGTTCTCCCAGCTATATCCGCAGCCTTCTCATATAATAGAGTGGTATAATACCAGTGCTAAAACGATGGTTTTGAGCGTTCCCGATGAGCAGCGGTTGACAATTTGCCAGAAGTTGCCCGAGCAGATTCCCGAGGTCAAATTTCTTGTTGTGCCTGTCGAGGTGATGGTGCAGGCCGAAGGAATGACGCCCAATGACCCTATTTTCAGGTATCCGAATTACGCTTGGTTTTTCAGCCCAATTCAAGCCCAAGACGCTTGGGCCATTACCCAAGGCTCGAGTGATGTGGTGGTTGGAATTGTCGATTCGTTTATGGATCTGAACCACCCTGAATTAAGCCGTGACCGTGTTCTCTATCCCTATGAGGTCACTACCGGCAGTTCCGATGTAGCACCGGTGATAGGTTATCCCATTGAAGTTGTGTGCCACGGATCAATCGTGACATCAATTGCTGTGGGTACGGCAAATAATAATGCCGGATCCTCGGGTATCGCACCCAAGTGTAAATTCATCCCAGTGAGCATTGGGCGAGCTATAAACACTGTTACCATGGTAGAGGGTTTGTTATTCTGTATTTACCATGGCGCTGATGTGGTGAACCTTTCTGTCGGAACACAGTTTAATCCAGATATGGTGCGTAATATGTCCATTAATGATCAGATTACTTTTTCCAAACAGTATGGATTACCCACTGAAAAGATGTGGGACTATGTGTTCAAGTTGGCCGATGAACGCAACGTAACTATTGTCTGGGCAGCAGGTAATGATAATGTGTTCACGGCTATGGATGTTTCAAAGCGCAATGACAATACCATCAAAGTGTCGGCTGTCGATCGAAATCTTCATCGTGCGGATTTCAGCAATTTCGGGAATTTCAGGGAAAAGAACATATATGAGTCAACCATTTCAGCCCCAGGCGTTGATATCTTTGGCGCCACCCCAGGTAATACTTACATTGCATGGCCAGGCACGAGCTTCTCTGCTCCAATCATCACCGGCACTGTGGCACTCATGAAAAGTGTTAACCCTAAATTGAAGACGAGTCAGATTATCAGCATCTTAAAAGAAACGGGCAAACCCGTTAATGGTGGCCCCGAAATAGGCAATTTGGTGCAGATTAAGGATGCGGTATTAAAGGCAAAATCAACTCCACCAGCAGCCGACTTGGATTCTAGGCCAGCGGGTGAAAGCCAAAGAAACAACCAGTCGAGAACTCAAACTGGAAGCAATAGACAAACACGGAACGACCGATATTCGTGATTTTTAGTAGTGATAACGAATAACAGAATAAATAGTTGAAATATTATGACAAAAAAACAAAAGAATAATTCAAAGAATCAAGGCAAAGTCACGATAGCTAATATCATAGCGCTTATCGGGCTTGTGTTCTTGCTTGTGTTTACATTCATCGGTCATTCCTATATGTCCGGAGGTGAACTTGGTTGGGATATCATCATTGCAGTTCTAGTCACAGCATTGGCTGGCCTCTTGCTGTGGTTCTTAATCAAGTGCAAAGGTGCCCCAAACCAGTTGGATAAATGGAAAAAGATTGAATTAGCAACCCTCGTTTGCTATATATTGATAGCTATTCCAGCTTCATTATTCGGAGGAATCATGCACTTCTTCGTCGTAAACGACAACAAGGAACAAATCAAGAGTTATGCCCAAGAAGACATTGCGCAGATTGACAGCCTCTTTTCGTCCTATAAGACATTTGAGAAGAAGGCAATATCTAACACCAAGACAGGGTTGCTGAATGCAACGGGGAAAAAGCAAGTTTGTGATAATAAACTTAATCAATTCATGCAGGCAAATAATATTGAACACACACGTGATGCTGCTGATTCATTCTGTCGCATCCAAAGTAAGAAGCTTGTAGGCGAAGACTATGAATTGTTTAAGCAGACATTTGATAATCGCAAGAATAATATTAGCACGATTATTAATAGTTGGAGCGTCATGCAAGTCCCCTTCAAAGCTAAGGAAATTGAGACTTTAGCAACCGAAGTAGGAGAACAATTGACGCAACGTTCTGAGTCTGCCAAGTTACCAAAGTTGAGTTTTGATGCATCAATCAATAAGCATACAATTCAACAAGATAACCAAACTAAGAAATTCTCTGTAGATCTTTCATCGTTCCAGTTTAGAAAGGCTTTGCAAGATGCGGACGGATTCAGTGTTACTGCACTGATTATTGTTTTATTGATTCATCTTATGATTCTTTTCAACTACTTTGTCGCTCGCCGTACGAATGTTATCGGCGTTGGTGATTCCGGCTTGGAAGAAGACGGAGGACAACAATTGTGATTTTATTACATATGTATAATTTTAACACTCTATAGTATTATGCCACTTACTGCTCAACAACGCAAGAAACTCATTAGCGATGCTAATAAGATCAATATAACTACGTTAATGAAATATATCCAAGCAGGAGATATTTCATTGGACGAACTCCCAAATTTATCAGAGGAGCGCAGACAAGAAATAGAAAAACGCTTGAATGAAATGCCTAATCCAAACGAACAGCAAGAATGGGCTCAAATTCATGCAATCCTTGAGAAACAAGAATACTCCCAATCCCTATTGGATATGATCGCCAACTACATCCGCCACTGGGAAGGCACACGGCCTTCGGGGAACCATGTGGATGAAGCCAACCAACATTATGCCTTTGTGGAAGGAAAGCTTGAAGATATAACACGAGACATCGAAAAAGCAGATTGGGAAGCGGTCGATGTCTTATCTAAAGATGAATTGCTGAGACATCTTACAAAGTATCCCAACACATCGCATAAAGATGAGATTGATGAAAACGTATGGGGCTTAACTAGTCAAAATCAAGTTGCAGAACTCCAAGAATACCTTGATGTATTTCCAAAAGGCAAATTTGCTAAGGATGCCCAGGCGATGCTCAACGCCGTCGTGGAATGGGAAGATGCTAAAAATACAGGAGACATCTTTATTGTGAATGATTACATCAAGAAGAATCATGAATCGCCTTACCTGCAACAGGCAAGGATTGAATTGATGAAATTAAAACAAGGTGAAATCAGCCAGATGCACGATGAACCTAATAAATACGAGGTAACACGTCTAGTTAATTTGATTAATGAGAAGATTATCAGCAAAGATGAATTGATCAGAAATGGCGTGATGACCGAGAATGTGTGGGATACCTTAATGACCACCGACATCACCTATGATCTGCCTGATATCAATCAAGCAATTGCGACCTCTAAACCTGAATGTAAGGATGGATTTACCGATGTTTATTTCTTTGGTGTACCGTCAACGGGCAAAACATGTGTGCTAATGGGCCTATCGCGCTCTAGCGCATTAAATATTAATCTAGCCTCTGGTGGTGGAGACTATGCTGCAGCACTCCAGCAATATACCGATGTGGGGCTCACAGTGCCTCGTACTCCTGGAACCTTTGTTACTACTCTTGAGGCAACCATCAGTTCACGAACGACTAAAGGAGCCAAGCACAATGTTAACCTTGTGGAGATGTCAGGTGAGGAATTTGCATTTGGCATTGCTAATAATCCAGATAAGGTCTTTACGTTTGAGGATATGGGTACTGGTGCCACGGCGCTGTTGAACAATGATAACCACAAGGTCTTTTTCTTAATCATAGACCCCACGGTCAATGTGGTTCGCATCACACGTGAGGTAGTAACAGGCTACGATGAGGAAACAGGTAATCCTATTACTGAATTAAAGCACTGTGCGGTCAATCAGCGCACTCTAATTCAGAAAATGGTGAACATTCTTCAGAATGAACACAACGCTGAAATTATGGAGAAGGTGGATTCTATTCACATCATTGTTACCAAGGCCGATACTTTAGGCGATACCCTACGACGTGAAGAAGAAGCACTGAGTATATTCCGGCAAAAATATGAAGCCGATATTCTCCAGCCTTTAATTGAACTCTGCGAGGAACATAATATCAATGTGCAAATGGCAAATCGCTATCACCCCAATCTTTACACATTTAGTTTGGGACAGTTTTATGTCGGAGGTCTGTATGAATATGATAATACTGACTCTGACAAATTGGTGAGGGCTATCCGCAACTCTACTCAAAGCTTGAAAAAGAAATCCTTCTGGGATAAAGTAAAGGATGCTGTTAATTAATAATTTTAAAGTTTAATACGTAATGTCTAGTCAGAAATATATCTCAGTTAAATCCTGCGGAAACCCTCAATCTGCTGGCGGATTTATGACATTGACTCTGTTCAATTCGCCAAACTTTTTGATTGAAGACCGTGCGATTAGCGGCTTCCAAGCCAATTCATATTTCTTTTCATTGATGATTGAAAAGACTCAGGTAATCTATAAACTATATAAGAATAATGTGCGTAGTTTTGGTTCAATCAGACCTGGCACACTTGTCATCGCTTTTTCTGTTCCCCGGGACTACGGGTTTGAGAAAGGGATTAATCCTTTTAACGTGATGATCTCACTTAAGGACAAGTTTCTGTCGACTTGCATGACCTGCAGGGATCCGAAACTTGAGACCTATGAATTCAATGAAGGTCAAATAGATTCAAAGGTTCTTGATGAAGTGGCGATGCAATTCCCATTAGTTCCTCATGACGGCCCATATTGTGAAATGAGCCCAACTGGCCCCATTGGTCATCTTATACTTCCTGAAAATAAAATAGAACAGTTTATGAACGATATTCATTATCGTGAGTTACAACAGTATAGCGAAATCTTTATCGCCGAAGAAGTGGAAGCTAGGGTCTCAGCTCAAAGTAAAGAGTCTTCACCAGTTCCGGACCTCGAAATTCCTCGTAAGCCACAATATAAGATTTTGGTTGACGGTGTTATGGAACCTGTGGTAACGGATATAAATAAAACGCTAACATATTTCTCTAAAGCACAAGAACGATTCTACGATAACGATAGTATATCTTTCACAATCAGGGATTTGCTGGCTGGAATAAACCTAAATCCAAGTCGAATTCAATTTGATTCCATTCGTGAGGAAGTCAAGGTTTCTACCAAAGGCTTGGAAATACCTAAGGTCAGGAAATTTCAGCTAGTTCTCGAACCACATCAGGATTTCTTTAAAAACCACCAAAGTGGTTTACAACTCACTTATGACAGGAATGAGAAGATCAAGCTTAATAAGGACTTGTTGTTTGAATTGACAGGTGAGCAAATAGCTTACTGCGATAGGCCCAATGCATTTTCAATAAAATATTATGGTGAGGACCAATTAAACTATAGCTTTAGCTCTCCGAGAATTGATGGGGACAGATTGGTATACGATGTTGTGAAAAAGTATCGTCAGCCCGAACCGCCCTCTCATAAGCCCGGCGGAAACCGAAGAAATCCTTACGGAGAGCCACAACAGCGTGTAGCACCCCGTCAATTTGTGTTTCATTTTGAAGATGGAGACGAGGAAATCTTCGATAAAAGGCAAACGCTCAGGTTTGAAGTCAAGAGCGGCAATGGCAATGACGCTTTTTCGACAATAGTGACTTTCTCAAAAAAGGCTAAGGCTAATTTTGAAGGAATCCTAGATGTGCCAGAACAGATCCAGAACCCTATGACTATTGAGTTTCGCACACCTGATGGTGATCTTTATAGGACAAGGTCGGTGTCTATCGAGTCGCAAGATAATGGACGAAGAGAATTGTCGTTATCATACTTCGATCCAGTTAAGGAAAGATTCATAGACAAGAAGATTTCCAAAGTTAAAGGCTTGATAGGGATGCTTGCAGCAACCCTCCTCTTGTTAGGCATAGGTTCTGGCTACTTACTGCGAGGTTGCACAAATCAAAAAACAATTTTGCCCCTCACCGAGAGAAAAGTCCAAAAGGACAGCGGAGATTCTAGTGGTAAGGGTGGAGATCAAGACAACCAGCAACATAATGAATTGACAGAGCAACAAGCCAAAAATGATATTAACGCCTGGAAAAGTACATTACAAAAGAAAGATGTTACTTTTGCAGAAATTGATGACATCTATAATCTGTATGAAAATAATGGTTATTCTCAGTATTGTAGCGAACAAGATCGCAAGATAATCGAGGATTATCATCAAGTGAAGACGCTCATAGAAAATGGTAGCTTTGATGAGCTCAAGAAGGTGGGTGAAATGCAATGGGCGATTAGTATGAAGCATAAGATTGCCATTGAAAGAGCAACTGTTCGTTTTGAAAATAAACGAAAGTTTAATTCTACAGAATCTTCTGAAGCAAAAGCCCAATTTATGAATAACTATTCAGATTACAAATCTTTCTCGGACATAAAACCATACAATAATGAATCTGGTTCAGTAGGAACTGGCGGCGGCCGTAAGAGCAAAGATCATCAAAAAGCCCCTGGAGGTGGAACTCCTCCACCCCCTCCTCCTGATAGAGGATAATAGTTAGACCTTAAGACAGTAATATACATGATTTATTATAATTAAATTGGAAAATGAAAGCAATTAAGTTAATAATAACATTTGTGGTGATACTAGGTGTCATTGTTGGTGCATTATTTGTCTTTTCTGGTGGTGGGGGAGGAAATCTTCCCCCTATGGACGATAATACTCTTGAATCTTATCGTTCACAATTCGAAAATGACTGGAAACAGAAAGGTGACTGGGATGCTAATCTGTTTAATGATCATGTCACAACAGTGAAGCAATTAAGCGTCGACTTCTCGGTAGAAGAATTAAAACGTTATAATACACAACTGGCATTAGAGCTTGTTCATGAGAAGGTATTTGGCGAATGGGGAAAAGCAACATGTAGTAAGAGCGTCGTTGACAAGTATATCAATGCGTTAAATACAATCATCTCAAATGATAATAGCGCTCGTTCTGATAACCTGGCCACTCAGATTAGGCAAGTTAATACCACATATCGTGAAGCATTGACTGTGGCAAACCTCTCAGTCGGTTTAAGACCAGGTTTTAACGGAACCTCTTGGAACTCTTACGACAACTATGAGAAGGGAGTCAAACAGCGAAGAGATAATGTATTGCAAAACTCCAATTACAAACAGTACCTGTCAAACATAACCTCTATTAAGAATGGGCTCAATGCTATTGATGGTAAGCTATCCAATGGGCGCAGTTCGTTCTATAATAACCTGGCAAGTTCTATTATAGCACACTTTAAAAGCAAAGAACGGAATTACGAAAACCTAGGTGCTTTGCGCAGTGTACGTGATAAGTTTAATAACAAGAGTTCGTCAACTGCTCTTAAAGCATTTGTGGATCAATTCGCTGAAGAAGTGGATGCTGCTGAATAATAGATAGAATAGACAAAACGTATGATGAAGTACACCCAATATTTGTGTGGTCTCTTTGTGCTGATAGCATATTTATCAGTACCTCAAGCCTACGCTCAGACTCAATTAGAGAAAGCTATTGCTGAGAACAAGGTGTTGTTGGACAAGGTGCAAAAATTGACGGAGTCCTGCGATAGCCTTACCGACCAAGTACAAATCAAACGCGATGAGTTGGCATCGTTGCAGAGAATTATAGATAGCAATAATAGCATCATCAATGAAGCAAATAGCGGTGCCCCACAGAATAAACTAAAGGCATTGCAGACGCAAGTTGAGTCTTTGGAAAAAGAAGTCCAAAAGAAGAGAGAGATTAACACTGCTTTGCATACACAAAATGATGAACTCAAAACCAGGATAACTATTACAGAAAGCGAGTTGGGCAATCTTGGCGAATACCAAGCCGTAAAAGCACGTAATGATGCCGAACAAAGAGAACGACAACTTGCTGAAAAATATGAGAAGAATAAGAATCTGTTGTCTAAACGGTATTCTCAAATTTCAGAAGATGAGTTGAACGAAATAAGTTCAACTATTGATGATTTTAAGGGAATGAAAGGTTTTCCAGAGTACAAGAAAAGAGTAGCGTCTTTCATGAAGAATAAAAACTTATTTGAAAAAGCTAATTCTCTTTTAACGAAACCATATACTAATGAAGTAGAAGTTATTCATGATCAGCTGTATTCTTTGTTACAAATTAAAAAAGACATTTCTTCAAAAGGTGTTTTTGCTCTTTCCAAAGAGAACATAGACGGAAAAGTTAGTCAATATAACGAAATGGACACCCTTGATATGTATCTGTCAAGATATGCAACTGGTGTAACTGTTTTTAAAGGTATCATCAACAAGGTCAACCAAGATGATGTTGTTAAATCTTATCGAGAATCCAAGGATTCATCAAATAGAAAACAATGTAGAGATGCTATAGAAAACGCTTACCAATCGTACTCATATACTAGTACAAATGGTAAAAAATATAAATATGATGAAGTGGTTGAGCGATATTTTGTTCATATACCATACTTGAAAAATGCTTATAAACAATATCTTGATCAACTAAAGAAATCGCCTTTGAAGATGACCGAAATTGAGCAGGAGATATTGTCGATTAAAGTGAAATGATAATGACAATGGATGCTATGAATAAGGCTTTATTATATAGATACTTGTTGTTGATGCTCATTATTGCAGGCAATCAAGCAATGATCGCTGCGGCCAACGATGATGAGGAAACTGATGAAGTGGCGATGCGTCTCTTGGAACAAACCATTCAGAAGAACATGTCGCTGCAAGGCAATGTTAAATCACTTAATCAACAAATTAAGGATTGGAACGATACTATCAAGTCCTTGGAAAAGGAAATTCAAGAAGCCAATAAGAATTTAAAGAAGCAGCAACAGCAACTTGAAAAAATCCAACCAACTAAATATCAAGAAAAAGAGGCTGAGTTGACGAAACGCCATCAAGAATTGCAAGCGGAGCTGGAGCGGCTTAATAAAGAAAATGCTGGACTTGAAGCAGAAATTGATGGTTTTAACCAATTGCTTGGAGAAACTTCTCAAAAACTCAAGGAGCTTGAAGGCATCAAACAGGATGTAGCCGAAGGTTTCGTTACCGAGAATGAGTCATATCTAGATACTCCATTATCTAAATTGGAAATTGACAAACTCAGGCGACTTCAGCAGAAATGTGAAACCTATAAGGGTTACCGAAAAGTTGAGGATTTTTCCAAAAAGCTGGAGAATATGATCAGCTTTAAGGAAACCTATGATGCAGTCAGTGGGGTGGTTCATCAACCCTTTGACAAGAATGCGATCTATAACGCCCAAAGGTCCTTGAGCAAGCTGAATCACTTGTCTGAATCTCAAATGGAGGAAGTGGAGAACTTGCGCCATCAATTGAATGGGTTCAAAGTAGGACTAATTGCATTTAATGAATTCATTACTCGTTTCCAAAAAAAGCGTGCCGCTATCACAAGTGCTCAAGATGTGGATTTCGAAGTGAATCAAATCAGAAAAAAAGATTTTGAAGGAAAAACCATGGCCTGGCACATTGAAAACGAGATATACCTGGTTCCTTATCTAAAGAAAAAGTTCGACCAATATATGAAAGCGATTAAATCAAACCCCAAAAGTGGTGGTCTTGACGTAGAAAATGAGATTCGGCAACAATACGAAAATGCTATAAAATAATAAAATAATATGGATATAAAAAAAGTTTCGGTAAAGGACGTGTATAAAACTCTTCCCCAAAATCCTGAGGAGATATACAAAAAGCTCCAAAAAGAATTGGGAGAAGGCAATCCTTTTGCGAATTGCCAAGTGGGCAATGGTTTCTATGTTTGGAGCCACTCATCAGGTGAATGGCAACAGATGATAGCAGCAGATGAGCTTAAACAGGCTTTAGTCCGAGATGCAATGCTTCAACTAAAGGATCGTATCGCATCAAACTTTGGCGCTAAAACAGCCGAAGCCTTGTTCCAGACACCTGACGACAGTTACATTTTCTATAACGAGGAAGGTGGCGGCCTGAATATTCTGATTACGGGTTGGGGATTCAAGAAACCGACCAGAACACCCGGAAAAGGTTCTGAATACCATAAAGGCAATAAGAAACTGTCGACACCTGTTACTGTTTCGTTCTTGCACGACGGGGTAGCACTGCCAAACTATGAATTCGGTTACAAAGCCAAAGAGACGATTAACCCGCTAAAAACCGATGAAAATGGTATATTTCGGTTTCCATCCACATTGTCGCAAGGCATTTATACCTTGGTTGATAAAAACACCAATCGTGAATATGTATTAAATGTTACTGATAGTCAATCACATTATGATATTGACGTGACACAATTCACCAAGCTTGATCTTTGTGCTACCGATGACGGAAATCCCATAGTTGGAGAGATTGTGCATGTGGATTATCATGGAAAAAACTATGACTGTACAACCGATGCCAATGGTCGGGCCAGCCTTCAACTTCCTTTCCATCAAGGCGCGACCATTGAAGCCTCGCTTCGAGATCAGACGCAGTCTCTTGTGGTGCAAGAAGGGGACAATGCCATCGCCTTTGAATTTGAGCCTAACGTAGTCGAGGTAGACATCAAGGCAGTAGTTATGGAAGGCCGTGAACCTGTAGCCGACATGCCGGTAAGTGTTAATTATGGAGGATCTGTATTTGGGGCAACAACCGATGCTATGGGTGCCTGTATCATTCATGTGCAACTTATTCCTGACGCCGAATGCAGAGTGTCTGTTGACGGTTATCCTGATGCCTCCAAATCTCTTACCGAGAGGGGCGAGAACCTGTTTGTTTTTGACAAAGAAAAGGAACAAGTTCCACCACCAGTACCTGCAAATGTGCAACCTCACATAAAAGTTGAAGGTAACGATGGATTTATTGGTAGCCGGTATCCTCTATTGGTGGAGTATAACAATCAGAAGTATAATTGTATCACCGATGACAACGGTATTGTCCAACTTCCCGAGATGCCTTGTGGCACACCCGTTAGAGTGATTGACGGTATCCATTCCGACAATATCACGGACTATGTGCTCGAGGAAGGACAAGATGAATTGTTGTTCCACATTCCCTATGACCCAAATATGGAGAACCGTGATATCAAGGTGATGATTCGCAATGCTCAAGGGAAGCCTGTGATGTGTGAAAAAGTATGCTTCAGACAGGGCTCAAACGAACGGTTGGTTCAATTGGACTCTCAAGGCGACACATACTTCTCGAAGGACGCCTTCCAGATTGGGCAACCGATTGAAGTCTTGTTGATTGGAGCATCTAAGGATTATGGCCCCATCACCTTTACTATGGATGAGGGAGAGACAGAATACCTCTTGCAAGAGAACAACAAGAAAACTTCGCCGTGGATGATTGTTCTGGAAATTCTCTTGGTGCTACTGGTGATTGGAGTATTGTGTCTCCTTTGGCCTTATCTAATGGGGGCTTTTGATGCCTTGTATGAGTTGATTTATTAATTGATATTCAATCTGATTTGCTATGATAGGTATATTTTTATTTTTGGCCTTCTTTATAATGAATTTGCTGACTTTTGCTTTGTTTGCATGGGATAAGCATTTGGCCGTTTATAATAAAACCCGTATTCCAGAAGCCATACTCTTGCTTTTCGCATTTTTGGATGGCGCTTTTGGTGCGTTGTGTGCCATGATTCTTTTCCGTCACAAGACTGTTCACAAGATGTTCACGATAAGTGTCCCCATCTTGGTGATTCTGCAGCTTACAGTAATCATCCTATATAGGCTGTTGGTTGGTTAAACATATAATTGTTAAAGAAATGAAAGCATTAAGGTTTTTTCTCGGCGCTATCTATGTTGTTTTAATTATTCTTCTTATGCTATTAGGGCTGAAGAACTGTAATCAAATTGGCAAAGTCAATCCTCCAACTGGAACACCAATTGACACAACGGCTGTTGTGCCCGATACAACTATTATTGTAGAAAGAGACACGGTTGCCGAAAGGGAAGCCGAAGAAATTGGAGGGTCCGGAGACTTGAAAGTAACATTAATGTGGGACTTTAAAGGCGATATAGACCTTCATGTGACTGAACCCTTTGGAAATGAGATATTTTATGCAGAACCTCGCAATCCGGTTTCTGGAGGATTTCTGGATGTTGATAATCGGCAAGGTGGTGAAGGATCATGTGAGAACGTCTATTGGGAGCATCCACCAAGAGGTCAGTATCGAGTCAGCCTCGTATACTATAATCAGACCACAGAATATTCATCTCAACAATGCACTGTTGTTGTGTTCCAGGCTGGTTGTGAACCCAAGACTTATCGTGTTACTATGGAACACGAAGGTGACGTGAAACCAATTACAATAATCAATATTGATAATCCATAAACTTGTTGATTATGAGAATTTGCCCAAACCCAAAATGTGGTAAAACTATTGAAAATGACAAAGCAAAGTTTTGTCGTTATTGTGGTATGGAGTTAGCCAATACCCCAAATCCAAAAGAATCCGCTATTTTTGATGATGTTCTATCTAACGAGGAGGACCACACCCACGAAGAAGGCATTGTTCTCTCGCCCACTATTGGAACAGACAATACGCTGAATCCTGATTTGAGTGGGGATCCTCACCCAAATGCTGATGGTATTTCTCTTGGATTTGCGAGTGATGCTAATAGTTCCCATTTTCCACTTAAGAACAACGATGGAACTAATAAAGATAATCAGTCCTATGGTAATAAGAAGCCGAATAATTATCTGGTTTTGGCAATCTTGTCTACTGTTTTTTGTTGTATACCCCTTGGTATTTATGCGATAGTCTGTGCAGCTAAAGTAAATACGTTATATTTTGCAGGCGATATTGTTGGTGCTCAAAAAGCATCAGAAAAGGCCAAGAATTGGTCAATTATTTCGGCTGTGGTAACTATAATAGCATGGTTTATCATCTATATAGCGTCTAACTCTTCTTCTGGATATTAAATTCAAGTGAACACTTCGTAGGCGATATCCGTTCAGTGACAAATTCCTCAAAGCGCTCGTCGCAATAGGCGGGGTTGCCCCCGTTGAAACGGTGGTTCAACTCCGGATCCTCGAGCAGCAGCAACGCGTCCAGGCCCAGTGGGTCCGCTTTCGCCATGCCAATGTAGCGCTGTACCGTGGTCGGGCTGATTTTGTACATGTCGGCCAGCCTGCGAACCGACAATCCGTTCTTGTGGCCCGTGAGGAACTGTTTGATGATGTTCATACTCTTTGGTAGTGAAGCCATTGTCTTGGGGATTTATTTTTGGTCCCCAAGTTAATGAAATCATCAAAACTGTAACAGCATGCTCTGTTTTTTTTCATTCCCCTATCAAAGGAACCTGCAATATGCCTACTTTTCACTCAAGGTGACAGTGAATTCACATCAGTCATTGCATTTATGCGTGAGATCAGATGCGGCTGTTTGCTGCGGTAATCATCTGGCTGGCCGAACAGATAACTCTCGCTGTCGTGGTCTATAGTCTCCTAGGACAAACTGAGAACAATGACCTCACGGTCACTGAACTTGGGGATAACGCTACACTTGGTCATATTGCCCATGCTATTCATTAAATCTTGAGAGTATTGCTTGCATAGTTCAAGAATTCTTACGAAATTTGCGTACAAGTTGTGCATTCAGTGGTTTGAATTTAATTATTATCATCATAAATTACTAAAAATCAACGATATGCGCAACTCTTGGGTGTCGGTTTATTAACTAATTAATCCCGCCAACGAATTTAAGTTACAAATAGTTCACGTATCTTTTCCGTGCTTACAAGAGCAATCTTCTTTTATACTGACTTTTTGCTTTATTGTCACTATCAAAATCATAACGATAAAAGTTGCGCCCGACACGGACTGAGGGTAAGAGAAATGAATAGATTACTACGCTACATGCAAGTATTAGGAGGCAGGTTTGTCACTTGCTTGATGCTGTTCCTTTTAATAGCCTCTTCTTGTGATCAGCGCGATCCTCAAGCTGAATATGAGCTTTTGCGCCAAACCGTGTACTCTAATCCCCAGGAAGGTATAGATGCTGCGCAGGAATATATTGATCATTTCTATAATAAGAGTGGAGCACGAATAACTGAAGTATCCTCGATTCGAGATGAGTATCGCAGAATGGCAGATTTCGTTGAACACTCGTTCAACTCCTATGCCGATTTCTTGGATCAGAGTAGAGAAATCAACGCCGAGTTGTCTTCCAGCAATTACGAGGGTGTAAGAAAAACCTGGCAATCACTCTTTGAGAGAGAACGAAACCAAGTGCTAGGTCCGATAATGGATAGTATCACCGAGTCCAGTTTTGACGAGTTCTTCAAAACACAGGTGAGACTACTCTGTGAGGATGAGTTCAATGTTTGGGATATCGAAGAAATTGACAAGATTTCATTAACAACACCAACACTTTCAGATGACGAAACCGTAAAAAAAGCTTCTGGCGAATATCGAATCCATTTGCGCGGTAATGTATTAGGGTTGATAACAAGAGATGCCCGTGTCTCAATAGAAGGCACTATCGGGCCTGATGAATCAGGATATATACAAATGAATCGAACTGGCTATCATTTCTTAGAAAAGCCTACATTACCGTAATTCTCTATTATTAATTGAGTTGAGATTTGCCGTCATGCTCCATGGATTAAGAGAAAGAGCTATGGATAATATGAGTTTTAAGCTCTGCATCTTGTTGATGCTGGCTCTCTGTCTGCTTGATGCTTGCATGCACCAAGAGGTTGATATCATTCCCGGCACCGTCTATCGTGTTACAACGACAGAGAGTGACGGTTTTGCCGTGTTTCAGCAGTTGCCGAATCACCAATGGCGAGGCACATATTATCTAGACGAAGGCGGATTAATGGCCGTAAAACGCTCAGTTGAACTGAAAACGGGTGACGAATTGGCTTTAGTAGATTCCACAGGGAAAGAAATACCCATCTTAAGTTACAGCAGCTATGAAGAGCCGGAATTCAAGGATTACCCTGAGACGTGGGCCTATAGTGATTCGGCATACGCAGTCACTGAGGATAAAGATGTCCCATATGGACATGCTCTTGGATACTGGGCATCTTATCCTGACACAGGTGGTAATTATAAAGCCATCTACGACGCAAAGCGACAAGAACTAGAAGACGGGGAAAAAGAATTGACATTGACAATGGATGTGTATCTTCCTAATGATAACAATGATGTCTTGCGCCCATTATTGATTTTGATTCATGGCGGTGCCTTTTTTAATGGGGATAAAGCGGATTGTGGCTTCCCTGCTTGGGCTCACCGTTTTGCGAGTCGTGGATATGTCGTGGCTTCGGTGAACTACCGACTGGGGTTTAAGGTGGACATTAAGAATTTGGTGGACAAGGGACCCGTAGAACGTGCCGGCATCCGTGCTGTGCAAGATGTGGATGCTGCTATACGCTATATGATTCATCACGCAGGCACTTACCTCGTTGATTCTAATCGTGTGTTTGTTGCAGGTACCAGTGCAGGGGGTATCACAGCTTTGAATGTGGCTTTCATGAAAGATGAGGATATTCCTTTTGGGGCAAGAGAATTGGGTGGCTTAAACGTTGTGAACCCAGAAATGAAGGAAACGTACTCGATTTGCGCTGTCGGGAACTTGTGGGGAGCGGTCAATAGTTTATCTATACTCAATAATAAGCCAAACACATCGGTCATCTCAGTCCATTGCACCAACGATCCTGTTGTCCCCTTTAGCAAAGGATCTCCTTTTCAAAATCTATTCCTTATTAATAATGTCGTCTTCCCTACCATGTACGGGTCAATGCAGATAACAGCTTTTCTTGGGCATCAAAGGGCACTTCTTCTAGATTATAATCTGGATCATCGACACACTCTCCATTATGATAGTGACGAGGCAGGGAATAATAAGCTAAATAGCCGATTCTTTGAGATAGATTCGGCTCTGTGCAACTATTTTTCATCAACCATGCTCCCTTCGCCCATCATCACCAAACATGATGAATTGTCCCAGACCTTCATGGTTACTTCAAACGATCTGGACTCTGTCTTTTGGCGCGTGGAAGGCGGAGCGATTCAAGATAATAAGAACAACCGCATCAACGTACTTTTGTTCCCGGATGCTGCCTCCCATACCGTCATCGTCAGTGGTAAATACAAAAACGGGATGACTTTCCGGCACCAATGGCCCCTTTGAACGAACACTTTCTGAACCGTTCACTTCTACATCACTAATAACTATAGCAGTTTTTTGTCATTTCATCCTCTGCTACATTGGAACTCATATTGAATGGCATGAGCGAGTTCGAGGGCTATAACTCCGATTTGTGTTTTACAAAGGTCCAATTCTTCGGCATGTCAAAGCAATGACTTCAAGGTCACTAAACTTGGGGAAAACGCCATATCTTGGCACATTGCCGCTTTCTTTCACAAAATCTCTACTAAATCTTGAGAGCATTACTTGCATACCTCAAGAATTCTTGCGAAATTTGCATACAAGTTCTGCATATGTCGACGGTTTATTTAATGATTTAGAATCAATAAATCACTTAAAAATAGCGATATATACAAGATTAAACGTATTTTTATCAACCTTTTAATCCTATCAATTGGTTCAAATATAAGTAATATATTGTTGTAAATGAAAATGGACACATTTATGAAAAAATACTGTATTATAATAGTCGCAGGTTTCATGGCAGCATTGTCTGGTTGTCAAAGCGGCAATCAAACGAAGGCTCTGGACTTGGAAATTGTGGAACAGATTGATTCGGTGCGTGGTGGCCATGAAGGAAACAATTATTGTTGGGCTTCATTCAATGTTGATGTCCCAGTCAACGGACCGCAGGTGTTAGTTGACTCAGTGATGGAACTCGTCAACAGGGAAGTATATAAGATGTGTGAGTATTGTATCGAGTTCGTTGATCGTCCTGACGAGTATGTTGCATACAGTCAAGAGGAGATGTTTACCCATGATGGTGAACGCTTGCTTGGCCATTATATGGAAAAGTATAAACCACTGATAGAAGATAGCCTTTGGAATACGTTTAGCCTCGAATTGAAATTGGAAGCACAGACAGAGAAGTATATCACCTATGGCATGGAGTTCTTTCATTGCGGAGGAAGCTGTGGCTCGGAGAAATACTACTTTACCTTCGATAAAAGCGACGGGCATCAGGTGAGAGACATAATCAGTTACGAGAACCTCGCAAGATTCTTCAAGGATTATCCTGAATATAATTCTATTGATGACGACCCATGGTTTGGAATGGCCGGATGGCAGTTCTATCCGGAGGACGGTGCTGACAATTACGAGTATGGATTGTTAGACGACCATTTCTCGCTTGCGATAGAAGGGTGTGGCAATCATTACTTACTACTTAGTGTCCCATACGGGCAGATATTCTCCTATCTCTCCCCAGAGGCACAGGCTTTGGTGGAACGGCATAAGAAGAATGAACCGATGCTACCGGCCTATCTTTCTCACAAAAATCCCGAAGTGAATTTAGAGGTGGACACGGTAAACAAAGCTTTGATTGGATGTGTCAGTGTTGCGGGAGGAGAAATACGGGATACGTTGTTGCATTATGATCCTGCACTGGAAATATATCCGAAACTGGTTTACACCATTGGCTCTCCAATATATCTGTTGACCTATTCCTTCGGACATCTTTTGTGTCAGGATGAGGCGATGACGTGTACGCTCGATGATAATGGTCATTTGCGGCCGGTGTCACTCTTTTCCATTGAAGGCAAAAAAGATAGCGTTCTTACATGTCTGTGGTATGACCAGCCGTTGGAGGCCAGTGATGGCTTTCCTTATGATGAGTTTGACGAGAACCGTTTCGGCCTCCATTATGATTGGTTCACGAAGCGTCTGTACTACCCCATTCTGGAGAATCATGACCCGGACTCAGAATTTGCCAATACAAATTGTTTGCAATATACAGGACGTTTTGAGGTACTCCAATTCAATAGCAAGGAGTTTATTCCTGCTGGCATAGATGGAGCATGGTGGTTAAATCCTGATTTGCGCAACTACAAGCGTACTGTCAGCAATAAGAAGAGCGCTGACGGTATCGAGCAGATTGACCTGATGCCAGACGGAACTTATCGTCGTGCTTTCTGGAAAGGCGCCAAGACCCTCGATGACCTCCGAAAAAAGCCTGACGAAGTAAAAGTTAGTAAACAAAATGATTTCGAAGAATAACAACAAGAAGTTGTGCCCGACACGGATTTAGGGTTGGTGTTATATGAGTTATAGGCACGTTATAAAAGGTATAGTAAAACAATATTTACCGGATAAACTTAATCACTTTCGTGTTATTGAAAAGGATGAGTGTACATATGTCGATATTAAAGAACATGGAGGGTCGGAAGAAGTTACCGATATTACTATTGTTAGTGAACAAGTCCCAATTGAAGAAACCGAATGGTATAAGGAGCAAGCATTTGGCTTAGCTTATTATGAAGATGTGTTGGTCGTTTTCAAAGGCCCGAAAGAAGACATTCCGCATTTAGAAATTAAAGAAGGCACTTCTGCCATTGTTTCTCGTGCTTGTGCTGGGTTAACGAAAACAGAGATTGATATTCCTGACAGTGTGGAAAAAATTGGCGAGGATGCGTTTAAAGATGTTCCCAATATCAATTATCATGGGAATGCGTTAGGTAGCCCTTGGGGAGCAAAATGTGTGAATGGATGTATCAATGGTGATTTCGTTTTCTCCGACGCTACGAAAACTAAGGTTGTAGGATATATTGGTTCTGAGACGACCATCATTATACCTCAAGGAGTTAAAGAGATAGGCGATAAGGCTTTTTATTATGAAATTCACGTTCAAAGCATAGATATACCCGATACTGTTGAGAAAATCGGCCAAAACGCCTTTAGCGGGTGTGAAAAACTTAGTAGCATCAGAATCCCCAATGGCGTAACCAAAATAGATGATTATGCTTTCTCTTGGTGTCGTTTACTTGAAAACATTGAGATTCCTAATTCGGTAAAGAGTATCGGGAGTCATGCATTTAATTGCTGCCATTCAATTAAGCACATCGTTATTCCTGAGGATGTCAAAGAAATCGGGAGGTCTGCATTTAGCCGTTGTGATTCGCTACTCAGTATTTCAATACCCAATAGTATAACCAAAATTGAGAACGGTACTTTTAATGGCTGTAAGTCACTGGAGAGTATTGATATTCCCGAAACAGTGGAAGAGATTGGTTGGTCAGCATTTGAAGATTGCCAAGCATTACGCAGCATAAAAATTCCTAATGGAAATAAAAAAATCGGGGCGCACGCATTTGATTGTTGTGATTCCCTACTCAGCATTTCGATTCCCGAGGGTATAACAGAAATTAAGGAAAACACTTTTTATAATTGTACGTCATTAGAGAGTGTTGGTATTCCTGAAACAGTGGAAGAGATTGGTCGGTCCGCATTTGAAGGTTGTCAAGCATTACGCAGCATAAGAATTCCTAATGGAATAAAACGAAATGGATATACTGTCTTTAAGGATTGCAAATCATTAGAAAGTGTGGATATTCCAAATTTGCCATCCACAAAACTGGGATGCAAATGGGATTTCAGAGATTGCGATAATCTGAAATGTATTAATATATATCAAGTCTCTGACGAAAGAAATATTTGGAACATTGTCCAATGTGGCAAAAATGTGGAAATCCAATTCATAGAAGAAGAAAAACCATCAACTGTTGTAGATAAACCATCAACTGTTGCAGAAAAATCATTTTTAGGCAAGATATATCATTACTTGTTCGCTCGTAAAAAAAAGTTAGCATTAAAACCAACGTCATCAAAGATTAATCAATCAGAAGTTGTGCCCGACACGAATGAAGGGTATAAGAAAATGAAGAAGTTTATAATTGCGTTTCTTTTGTTTCTTCCCTTAATAGCAGGAGCTAAGTCTTTCGTCGAGAAAGTTGGCGACGTGTATTTCCTTGTAATGCCACATAATAACACATGCTGGGTAACTTATGTTCCAGAGGGTTACCCTGAATATTCCGGCGATATAACCATTCCCTCTTCCATCGAACATAGAGGAGTCACTTACCGAGTTACCGAAATTGAGATGCTGGCATTTGCGAATTATCAAAAAGTAACATCCATAACAATTTCTGAAGGAGTAAAAAAGATTCAAACATCTGCCTTTTATGGCTGTTCAGCACTTCAAAAAGTACACTTGCCGGCAACAATTACGGAGATTGAACCTGATGCTTTTGGTGAATGCAGTAAATTAGGACTGGTTCGCTGTGATGCATTATATGCTCCGGAGGCGACCGATGCATTCACAAATACACAGACCGAGAGGATTCAATTAATAGTGCCTTCTTCTGCCACACAAAGCTATAAGGACTCATCAGTGTGGAAAGAATTCTTGTTTACAGAATAGCTTCGATCTAATATGAGTTTTATTAAAGGCAAAGATTGGTATTAGCCGATTGTTAATTAATTGTTTAAGTTGTGCCCGACACGGATTTAGGGTTTATGTACAATGAGCATTATCACATGTATTGCAGTAGCTATTGTCGCGGGCTTCATCGTGTTTTTCAAAACCCTAAATGCAAAAAAGTATACGATTCATTCACAAAGTATTGATGAAAGGATTAAAATCCCAGTTAAAAATCTTGAAAAAGAAAATAATGATAGAAATGCACAGATGCCAAAGGAACCCGAGACATGGATAGATGAGTTTGGGGTTGTATTCAGCGCCGACAAGAAAAAACTCATCAAAGCCCCTATAGGATTAAAAGAGTATATTATTCCTGAAAACACTATTAGTATTGAAGCTCGGGCATTTATAAGCAGTCAGATTGAATGTGTTATAATTCCAAATAGTGTTACCAGAATAAAATTTGGGGCATTCGCTTGGTGTTATAAATTGGTGGCAGAGATTCCTAACAGCGTGGTAAAAATTGGGAATGAGGCATTCTTGTTAGTCAAGGAGGTCCATTGCTATGGTCCATTAAAAGAAAAGGGGCCATGGGGCGCAAAGAAATTCATTACAGAAAAACCTAAAAAGATAGATGAAAAAGAGGATAAAGATCTTAATAAATCAGGGACAAATAGCGATTCCCATGTAGGGGAAATTCCATGGGGACATTCTGACGCTCATAATGGGTACTCCCATTACTATAAAGGTGAAATTAGAAATGGTGTTCCGCATGGCTATGGTGGCGTCTATGAGATAGACATGGTTACGTATGGTGGACGCAGCTTTGATAGACTCTTGTATAGTGGTAGATGGGAAAATGGCGTATTCATGGATGAAAAAAGACGTATTGATGAACTGACTGATGAAGAATGGCGTGCTATTAATTAAGAATCAGAATATAATACATCATGAACAATTTCAATGCAAAACAAGTGAAGGACCAGGTAGTGCAGTGGTTCCGCGACTGGTTTGAAGAGAATGGTAAGGGCTGCAACGCTGTGCTGGGCGTTTCAGGCGGTAAGGACAGCAGCATTGTGGCTGCATTGTGCGTGGAGGCCTTGGGCAAAGACCGCGTCATCGGCGTGACGATGCCCAATGGGGTGCAGAAGGACATCTCCGACAGCATGCGCCTCATCAATCACCTCGGCATCCGCTACTGCAACGTGAACATCGGTGACACCTGTAAAACTTTGATGACAACTGTGAAGGAGCAGTTAGAAACGTTAGGTGCAGAGGTGAGCGAACAGACCACCATCAACCTACCGCCACGCGTCCGAATGACAACGCTATATGCTATTTCGCAGTCAATGAATGGTCGTGTGGCCAATACCTGCAACCTCTCTGAGGACTGGGTGGGCTATCCCACTCGCTATGGTGATGCTGCAGGCGACTTCTCCCCCCTCGGTGGACTGACCGTAGGTGAGGTTATTGCTATCGGCAAAGAACTTGGCCTGCCCATTGACTTGGTAGAAAAGACTCCTGCCGACGGTCTCTGTGGCAAGAGTGATGAAGACAACCTCGGCTTCACATATGCTGCCCTTGATCATTACATCCGCACTGGCGAGTGCCCCGATGCAAAGGTGAAGGCCATCATAGACGACAAGCATGTAAAGAACCTCTTCAAGCTGAAACCTATACCTCACTTTGAATATAAGTAAATGTCATATTAACCAATAGCAGTTGCGCCCGACACGGATTAAAGGGATATTAAAATGGCAAACTTTTTCAAAAGATTATTCGGAAAGAATGAAAGTCCAGAAAGCAATATGGGCAACTCATATTCAGACAATGTTAAACTTTTAAACAATATCTTTATCGAGGCATTCCAAAAAGGGGATAGCGTTAAGGAAATATGTCAAGAGTTCTTAAAGAATAAGGCATTTATCGAGAAAGCGTTTCCAAACGAACCAACCTTATTCAATGATATCTACTATTTGGTGCCTATGGTACTGACAACACTCAATTCGCCATCCGTTACAGATGAACGTCTTGCTCGATTGGTAGAACAAGCAAAAGAATCACATATTGAAGAGAAAAGCATAAACCTTATTGTCGCATTAAAAAACAAAAAGGTGATATCTCAGGGATATGTGTTGGATAGGAATTGTCTTGAATTCAAACTTTTGCCATTAATCGTCAATACATACAATGAGGCGCTTAAGAATGGAGGTGTAGCCCAAGGTAAAGAAGACATATTCATGGACATTAACTTTTGGCAGCATATCGCTCGTACTATGAATTATGGCAGTTGTGATTTTGACTGGCACGATTTGTCTTTTCATAAACAGTTGGTAGGTCATTTGCAATGCATCGCTATGACATTTCCCAAGCCATTAAAGAGCCCTCAAGCAAAATATGGGCTTGTTGTCATCGATAAGAAAGCTCATTACTTTACGCTCGAAAAAACTGCTTTATCCCCAACAGTCGATAAGGCAGAAGAAGGAGTCGGTGATGATCTGTGGTACCTTTGCGGTATTGAAGATGGCAAGCACGTCAATTACTGCCCCATCGAAGAAAACCTCACAATGTTACAATTCATCGAAATTGCTCTAAAAATAATTTATCACATATAACTATA
>Ga0247609_10001589_pt1 | contig 26513 bp, 23 predicted proteins | sample 172DNAGHGlowgp2_FD_193487 | JGI IMG/M metagenome (GOLD analysis project Ga0247609, IMG submission 193487) | Sheep rumen microbial communities from Palmerston North, Manawatu-Wanganui, New Zealand - 1728 DNA GHGlow gp2 | ecosystem: Host-associated > Mammals > Digestive system > Stomach > Rumen ...
TTCAATATCCAATTGCCCTTCTCCTCCATGGCTCTAACTTTCGCTTCTACCAGAACATCATCTTCATTTATTACTGAATAACCCAAAGGTACGGTCACAAATGCACCATCAGGCAACGACATCCATTTGCGAATACTCCCTACATAGTAATTTGCTCGCGATAGTCTAAATGAAGAAAACATGCTCTGGGTCATATCCTCAATTAATATGGTCCCTTGCTGTCTCAATTCCAGAAAGAAATCCTCAACACCATTAATGGTATTAAAACCGAAGTATGAATGTAATAGAATAACGCTCGGTTTAATAGAATTAACTTTTTCTTTGAAATCATCCCTATTAATATTCAAATCAAGCCCTATCGGATATGGCTCCACCTCATATCCTCTTCTTACAAAAGGATACAATACTGATTCACATGTAAAAGCTGGTGCCATAGCAACTTTTCGCCTAGAGCTAATAGAATCTAGAATCATTCCGATAGCACTCCTACACGTTGATAAATAGTTCTCTCCTGCATTTAGAATGGCAGGTGATTTCATGCTTCTATGAGGGAAACCAGAAACTGAACCTGGAGGCAACCAAAACGAACTCCCTATCTCCTTTTGCATTTGCTAATTGTATACTTTTTCTATCTCCTCAACCACCGATATCATTTCAGGGCGCTGAACATCTCGGATAATATGCAATCCTCCTTCATCAGTAACAGATGGTATGCCTATACTATCTTGATTTGCAACTTTGAAGAATGTCCTCCATAATATCTTAACATCATTTTTCAAGGTTACATTCTTCACATATTCCACATCATAAGCAAAGCGTTCATTCCAACGGCAAAGAGCGCGACCATTAATCTGAGCCAAGCCGGTAATTCCCCCACGTACTGTGTGTCTTATAGCCTCTTCAGCAGTATAATACGGCAGATAGATGGGATATAACGGGCGTGGGCCTACAAGACTCATATCCCCCTTAATAACGTTGATCAATTCAGGAAGTTCATCCAAAGAAGAATTACGTAAGAAATCGCCGAACTTTGTAAACCTTTCTTCATCACTAAGTAACTGTCCATCAGAACCTCTTCTATCTGTCATTGTCCTAAACTTGATGATGTAGAAAGGGCGGTTATCTTTTGTGATTCGTACTTGCTTAAAAAAAACTGGGGAGCCTAACATTACCCTAACAAGCAGACATAACAACAAGAAAAAAGGCAGAATACATATAAAGCCAACTAAGGAGAAGGACAAGTCCAATAATCTTTTGAAAAACCGTTTATACATACTTGCAGTTAACTAATTTGGGTTAATTTAGAATACGATGATAGAAATCAACCCACGCTTTTGCAACTAAGTCACTATTAAACTCCTTTACAATTCTATCTCTACCCTTTTCTCCCATTTCTTTTCTCAGACTTGGATCATCATAGAGTTTCTTCATTGCTTCTTTAAATGCCCTCACATCTTTCACAGTACATTGAATTCCAGTTACTCCATCAATGGACGCGTCAACTACACCATATACATCAGAAGTTATGACTGGGAGACCCGCACATGATGCTTCAATCACGCTAACGCCAAAGCCTTCCCTATGCGTAGGAAGAACAAAGACATCACTCGATTTTAAGATATTAAAAGGCTCATTAGTAAAGCCCCCAAAAAAGTAATTCTCATGCTCCACAAGGTTTGAGTAATCAGTAATATGATTAGCAACATCCTCCTCAACATGTCCAAACATTAATAAGAACGCATCCTCACACTCTTTTACAAGACCATTAAAGGCTTCTAATAATTCATAACAACCCTTATCTGTATTAAGCCTTCCCAAGAATACGTAAACAACTTTATCCCCTCCTATGTTCAATTCCTGCCGGATACGATTTCTAATGGACAGAGAAGGCTCAAATCTTTTAATATCAACCCCACAGATACTTCCGTTCGCCATAACTGAGCATTTAGCCGCATTAACTACACCTTCTCTTATTAAATAATCGCGCTGCCCTTTACCGTCAGCAAAAACGTGATTGTCTAAATGGGCAGTTATCCAATCTAAGCTTTTCAGTAACCACCTCATAGCTCCGGTTCTTGTTGCCCAAACCTGTCCAGTAAAGGTATGGGAACGATGCTTTATCCCCGTCATAAATGAAGCTAGCGAGCAAATCAATCCAGCCTTTGGTGTAATGGAGTGTACCGCATCAAACTTCATTCTTCGGAAATACCGGATTAATGAAAACAATGCTTTTACATCATTAAAAACAGAGATGTTTCTTCTGATAGGGAAACTATAGAAAGCATTAATCTCAACATTTTTCCATTCTGATCCATACTCACCATTCGCTGCAAGATAAACATCATACTCACTACTGAGCAATCTTATCTGTTCGGTCAAAAAACCATCTGCACTAGTTGGCGCAGCGACGACAAAACATATTCTCTTCTTTTCCATAATAAAGACTCAGTGTTAATCAGTGCCAGTTTTTATGCAACCAATCATAAAGAAAGCCGGGTAATAATCCAATTAATAACGGGCGAAGAGAATAAATTTGATAATACCACGGCAATCCTATCATTTTAAAACCCGTTCTCATAACATAGCTCTCATTTAATCGCCCTTGCCAATTCCTTCGAGCCTTAGCATTTCTATCATCACGCATTTGATAATACGGCTCATATAAAACATAAGCCTTATATCCCTTCGCATACAATTTAAACCAGAGATTATAATCTTCAACCCTTAGATATCGTTCAGAAACACTATACCCACCGACGCTAATAAGAGCATTCCTCCGAACCATACAAGGAGCGTGAGAAATAGGTGTCCCATATAGGAAGTCAGTTTTCTTTATCTCACCGCGGCCTCTGCCAACACGAAACACTCCTTTATCATCAAAATACTCCATCGGAGAACTAACAATTGCATATTCCGGGTGAGAGTCTAAAAAAGCCACCTCTTTTTCCAATCGATCCGGTTTACTAATATCATCACCGTCCATCCTCGCGCAATATTCGGTGTCAGCAAACTCAAGACAACGATTTAAGGTATAATTAAGACCTTGATTCCTTACATTTTGAATCAAAATAATATTTGGATACTTTTCCGCATATGACTTGGCAATCTCATATGTATTATCTGATGAACCATCATCACACAGTATAATATTAAAGTTTCGATATGTCTGATTCTGGAGGGAGTCCAATGCTTCTGAAAGCGTCTTGGAACAATTATAAATCCCCATTATCACAGATACTCTATTCATTATTTATCAATCAAGAACATCCCAAATGTAAATGCAAAGTGCGCAATCATAATTAGTGCGACATTTTGCCCTTGCCGATGTCGCCAAATAGGAAATTTAACTAAAGGATAAGCAAGCACAATAGGATACAGGAACCACGAGAGATATGCAAAACGATTAGAATACTCTGCTCTGATAATCATAATCCAGAATGCGTTAGCAAGCATATATGTACCAAGAATCAGTGAATATGTCCTATTGATGATATGTTTATTATAAATGATATACCATCCTAACACTATTGGGACAATACTATACAATAAAAAATCCCAACGAAATCCTGCTCGCGAGAACAGTTCATCGTTTACTTCTGCATTTATATAAGACAAGCGATCATCAAAACCAAGTGATGCAAAAAAATTCGAAATTGGTTCACCTATGAACAAACTGACAACAATCGAAAAAATCCAAAAATAAAAGAAAACAATTGGTTTCTTAATCGATGACGCTGCTATAGCACAAATAACTGGAAGAATGCATGAAAAATGGCACATAACACTAATAACACTCAAAAAGAGGAATATGAGTTTATCCTTAGCCCCTCCTTGAATGAATGTCATGCCTAGCATGACAAAACTTAGTGCCATTCCATTACGAATGCCATTCACTCCATATGAATAAAAGGAGAATGCACCGACAACAAAAAGCATCAGTAGGTCAGTACTATTCTTCGAAAGCCTATGACATGCCCATAAAACAGGGAAAAGATAAAGTGCCTCAATAATCAGAAAAAAAACATTTGCACTAAGACCTATTGAAGCAGATAAAACCATTAAGTACCCAAATAGCTTGTCCTGCTCTACAAAGGCGCTTGTCGGAACACCTTGCTGAATATCGCTATAGATTTGGTAATATGTCATGGTATCAATAAATAAACCTGATATAGGTCGCAAGCCTAGAAAGAGAGTAAATATCAAGGTAATGATTAGATTAACGTACAAGCTCGCTCCCTTCCGTCTTAGTAAAGACTCTGCTCCTATATGCCTAATAGCATGAACATAGAATATGGTTAATGCCAAAACCATAATCAGGAATATGATATGATAATTCTCAGGAGAAAACATGCTTTCTTATTGAATTAAATAAACAAAAGGTTAATTACCAAAAGTCGATATACCAAATACTCTATGATAAAGTCTCGAGAAATAAACATATATCTTTGAAGAATTGTTCCATGAATTCATATACCAATGGATTGATCGGGTGTTATTGGTAATTAACACCCTACCAGTAAGACTATCAAGAGGATTAAAAAAGTCCCAAGGATAAATCCAGATACCTTCTACGTTCTGAATCTCGTCAAAATCACTTAACCCTTTATCCACAAGAATAGCTGTAGTATATGATACAACTGTAGTTAGATTAAACGAACCGTCTTCATTTATAAAACCAAGAGTTGAATACCTATCAATTATATTTTTATACAAGTCATGTCCAGGAGTAACTCCAAGACCGAGACCAGGTGCGATCTTAGGCATACATAACTTCCTGGATGGAACCTCAACACCCATAAACGCCCCCTTCTCGATAATATCATCCATCGGCCTGATCACCTCGACATCAGTATCAAAATACACCCCGCCATAGTGATAGAGAATCCAGAACCTCGCATAATCGCTTACGAACGCATATTTCTTTGCTGCGTAAGCATCCTTGGTATACTGGATCATGTTGACATCGAAGTTATCTTCGTTCCATTCCTTGATTTCATAATCAGGAAAGAACTTCCTCCAACTGGCAATGCATTTCAATGCCATCTTAGGCAATGGTTTCCGCCAAACCAACAGTAATGGATTATCTTTGGTATCATTCGTTTCTATACTAGTTTAAAAGACCATCAATCTTGCGACTCTCTGATTCATTTCCAAAGTCATTCACCATCTCATATTCTACAAGGCTTCCTTGCCTCTCCAAATCCTTGATAAGTCTCACAATCCCGGCTGCGCAGCCTTCGTTGTCCAATGGCACTATCACGCCGTCAATGCCATCCTTGACCTGACTCCTGGCTGTTGGATAATCCGTAATCACAACTGGATTGCAAAGGATCTGCGCTTCTCTCACGGTTACTGATTTACCCTCGTACCTGGAAGGCTGGACATATATATCACAAGCCTTGATGTAAGGATAAGGATTGGACTTCTTTCCCAGGATTATGACGTTATCCTCCATCTCTGCCTCAGCAATCTTCCTCCTTATCAATGATTCATCTCCGCCAAAGCCGATGAGATACCATTTGACAGGACAACCAGCCTCGATAATCCTCCGACAGATGTCAGGAACGTTGTCGTAATTCTTTGCTTCGCAGAAGCGGCCGACTGAAAGAAGGACTGTCTCCCCTTCCTCTCTCTTCATCTCAAGTGCAACCTCCTGTGGAGAAATAAGTTCTGCCCTTTCTCTGACAAACTTGGCAGACAGGATATTCTCTATCTCGATGATCTTCTGCTGCAGAGAAGGAAATCTGCTGACAAAAGACTTGGTCACCTCCTGCGATATAGAAACGATATGGTCAAACGAGCTCCATATAGGAAGTTCCATATCGGTATTCACATCTATTCGCGAGTAATCTGTATGGATCCAAGCTGCTTTTCTTTTAGCTTTAACTTTCTCAAGTACAATGTTATGAGGCGTCAGGAAACTGATTGCAAGATCGTATTCACCAAGATACCCCAATGATGGCAGGTACGGAGAAACCGCTGATGAAACGTACTGTAGGATAGCAGAGCCATCCGCGGGATGCTTTCGCCTGACGTATCTATGAAACTGCCATTTGGCTTTAAGCCTAGCGAGGGCAATCTTCCAGTAGCCATCCCTGACCACATCTTTTAAAGGCCTTTCTATCTGAGCATATTCAGGTATCTCAGGCAAGAGATTGACCTCCTTGGGGATGAATTCCAGCAACTCTCCCCTATGGCTATACACGAACAAGTCAACATCATACTTGCTGTAATCCAATGACTGCAGCAAACCGATGAGGCTTATTTCAGCACCACCGAGTTCGAGGTAATGGATGGCTATGAAGATGCTTCGCTTCATAAATCAATAATAGACAATAGCCGCTCAGATAATACTTGAGTAAATAGGACGGCTCCATCATTGTTCAAATGCTCGCGATCTTGGAACAAACTATTATTATTCGAAATGCCTTCAGTATATGAATAATCAAAGACGATCGCTCGACCATCAAGTATGCTTCCGATTCTATTTGCCATCGCCGTTGATTCATTGCAAAACTCAGGAGACACCACATTAATCAATTGAATTCCTTTTTCCTGACAAATAGCGATTAATTCATCAAATAGATTTATCTTAAAATCATCAATTATATAGTCCCTCTCAGTTATATCATCGTTCTCGCAAGCCATATTATCACTCATCTCACCATATAATGGCGCGTAGCCATTATAATCTCCTTTGCCACCTGGCTTATAATAATCGCGAATTAGGGGCAGAAGAGAAGAGTTATATTTTACAAGATTCGAATAAAGCTTGATTCGTTCTAAGGATTCGACCTGTTCGAATAATTCTTTTATATCGGAATCATTGACATATGGTCTTAAGTTTTTCAATTGTTTAACATTATCCTCAACGCAAAAATCATATGGAGATATATCATATATTATGACGCGAGGTGTATGATGTCGCAACAATAGCTTAACATACCCATAATTCATAATAATGCCCATTCCATCAACGCCTGCATTCCACACTGTCACTCCAAGAGAATCCGCTATGATATTCGAGACATAATGATGAACCATTCTTGAAGAACCCATCATTATTACATCATCATCAGCCTCATTAATAATATAGTTCCTATAAAAAGTTTCACCACGCTTAGGATGTGTATTCAAATAGTCACAAAATGCACCATACAACCGATCGATGACACACATCAGGACTATGAAGCATGCAATGGAAATAAGGAACTTTTTCATATCAGAATCCTGAATAAATGAACTGTGAACTATCCAATACTCCAAATGCCATCACAAGAAATAGAACAAACGCACTTAAGCCCCAATTGAATACGCCCGAATCGAACAATTTGATCTGGATCTTGTGTTTAAAAAACTCATCATAGATGTCCTTAATAAATACTATAGGGAGTATTAAAGCTATATTGTACAAATAATCTGTCCCCATGATTCTAAAATCCAATTTGCCGAAGGATAAGCAAATACGTCCAACCAATTCAGATGCACCCGAAAGGGTGGAGGCCCTAAAAAAAATCCAGAATAACGAAACAAGAGAGAAACAACCAACTGTCATTACTAATTTCGGCAGTACAGGAACCTCTTTCACCCTTGAGATACCAATTCGTCTTTCCACACACAGTGTAATGCCATGAAGGATACCCCAAATAACGAATGTCCAAGCAGCTCCATGCCATATCCCACTTACAAGAAAAGTCAAGAGTATGTTCAGATATGTTCGAATCCGTCCCTTCCGATTGCCTCCCAAAGGAATATATACATTCTCTTTCAACCATCTTGTCAACGAAATATGCCATCGTTTCCAAAAATCAGTAACAGTCATGGCAAGGTAGGGGCGTCTAAAGTTGTTTATTAGATTAATGCCCAATAAACCAGCAATCCCTACAGCCATAAATGAATAACCAGCAAAATCTCCATAAATCTGAAAAGAATAGAGAAAGGTTGCTGCAAGTATATTAGCTCCAGAATACTGACCCGGATTTGAATAAACGGCGTCTACCAACAAACCAAGCCTATCCGCCAATACAAATTTCATAAACATACCCCACACTAGTAAATGAAACCCTTTCGTCGCCAATTCCCCATTGAACTCTCCTGGTTTATTCAACTGAGGAATCAACTCTTCACCTTTACTGATAGGACCGCACATTATTTGCGGGAAAAAAGAGATAAACAAAGAATAATCCAATAGGTTCCTTTCAGCATGTATCCTTCCTCTTTTAACATCCAATGCATATCCTACTGCTTGGAAGGTATAAAAACTAATCCCAACTGGCACCGCCCAATTCAATCCTGCTATTCGAACTCGATTATAAGAAAGCTTGTCAATAATCGAGGCGAAAAAATCCCAATACTTGAATATAAAAAGAGGGACAAATGCAATTATAATCAACAGGGAAAGTACTCGCCACTTATTAGTGTCTCTTTCCTCAGCCACTATTCCTGCATAATAAGTAATTAAGCATACACCAGCCATTACAAAGAGGAATAATGGGTTCCATAACATGTACATCACCATACTTGAAACAATCAAGCATGCTTTTTTCAATACTGGTCTATTTACCGGAATCAGCCAGTAAACCGCAAATAAAAAGGGAAATATGATCCAGAATTGGAACGATGTAAAGGACATGAATCTTTAGGATCTCTTTGAAATTTAAATGGTTTATCTCTTTATCATTCTGCCTAATAAAGCATTACGAAGTTGAACTTAATCATCAAGTGACTAATAGAGAATCCGTTCCCGACCCCATAATTCTAGGCAATATGTTGCGACTAAGAGTTTAACAATCATTAGTTTATCTAGTATCTAATCGACAAATAGGCTGAAATAAAAAGAAGCTTAGTTAAACATCTTTGTTAATGAAAATATCTCAGGAACCCCATCTTAGATCTTTTCTCTAGCGCTAAAATCATCCATGCTATCAGAATCGCGATTGACAACACAACTAGAAACCTAACAACACTAAACTGGAGTACTGAATACTGAATTGATTCTGAACCCAGCCATCTGTCACATGCTCCATCATATAACCAAATCAATATGAACTGAACCATATAAAGAATAATGCTCATGTTTCGCATCGTTTTCAACTTCTCCCCACGTCTCAAGTCCATCCTTTCAAACAGCGGGAATAGAAACACTATCGAAAAGAACCTATACAAAGGATCTACCGGTAGATATGATGTTGATATAAAAAGAACTACCCATAATCCCACTAATATCAATGCAGATAAACCGAAAATACGAATCTTGTCATAATAGCGTGCCATCATCGCTCCAATGCAAAAGAATGAGGTATGATAGTAGAAACTATAATAAGGAGAAAACTCTATGGGCAAATAATGATATATATAATTATACGCGAAAAGCAAATATACCGCAAAGGATACAGCTGACAACAGAATCATACTCCACCTATCACGACATAAATACAATATCGCAGTGTTGATAATCAGTGCCTTAATGAACCAATAGCCGTTAAATGTACATGATAAAAAGACAGCATAAACCGTCTCCTTCAATGTCGCTATACTCCACCATTTGAACCATGTCATTGGGAGCATCAGAACATACCAGATGGCGAACAGTATAGCCAGACGTTTAATTGTCTTTTTGAATTGCCTCCTTTTGTCGACTTCCTCCATAGCATCAATTTTTCTGACAAAAAAGAAAGCAGACATCGCAAAGAATAGTGGAACCGCAATACTGAAGAGCCTATCTGCCAACACTTTCAGATCAGTGAATTCCTCAAAAAGGCGACAATGAGCTGCGACTATCATAATAGCCAATATGAACTTGAGGAGGTCAAGTCCGGGAAAGTAGGTCTTTCTTGCTGTATCAGTCACTTCAATTCTATAATAATAGTTCCGTAAATCAAAAACACTTTAGTAAATGATACACCCTCTCACAAAAACGCGCAGAGGTCTTAGAGAAACAAGAAGCTAATAGAATTCGCAGATGCTGGTTTATGTTCGGATTCTTCAAGAAAGAGAAATAATTGTCATGGATACAATCAAGAATAAGTTCCAACTCATCAGAGTACTGCCTCTCTGCCCTGTTTTCAAAAATCAAGAACAATAACTTAAGACAAGTGCCAGCAAGATGCGAATCTGCCAACAACTTAAATTGTGGATATTCTACTTTCACCCTATCACTAACTTCCTTAACATTATAGAATTCATCAAACTTGCGTTTGCTTAATTGAATCTTGGACAGACTACCGGGACGATCAGTACGGTGGTAATAAAAATTATCCAAATAATAGACGCCTTTGCTATCATTAAATAATTGATAATTAAACAGATAATCTTCCGATATCGTCTTCTCTGGAAACCTTATATCTTCTATCAGTTCTCTACGAATCAATTTGCATACTGGCCCCCACCAACTGCCCTCCAAGAGGTACTTTACTGCCTGAGTTCCATCAAGAACCTGATCTCCTTCCCGATCCTTCATATCTCCCGGCACACGAGTCTGAACGATTTGTACTTCAGGATTAGCTTGAAATACACTCATCATCCTTTCAAGCATGTCAGGTTCAATCCAATCATCACTATCGACAAACATCACATACTCCCCAGTAGCAATATCCAAACCCCTGTTTCTTGCTAACGATGCACCACTATTGGGTTGTGAGAACACCTTCACACGCGAATCCTTTGACGCAATATCTTTGCAAATAGCAAGTGAATCATCATTAGAGCCATCATCGATGATAACGACCTCTATATCGGCATACTTTTGCCCAATAACAGAGTCGATGCATCTATTGATATAATCAGATGAATTATAGACTGGGACGATGATAGATGTCTTTTGCTTCATAGGGAGAACTTCCACTTAAGGAAAGCCGCACGATAAACTTTACAAATAATACTCTCTCTAACTATTCTCAAGATCAAGTACAACCTCATAAAAAGAAGGTTCTTCCTTTGCGCGTATTCTTTTCTGCTTCCAGGATGTTTTAAAAAAACGAGTGGCTTCTGATAATAATTCCCACTGTTCTTTATTATAAGGCTCATCACATAACTGAGATTGCAGAAAATACAGATCCGGATTAGAATACTCTAATGAATCAATAGTAATTCGGAAGGTCTCATTCCTTTCATAATATGAACGTATTACATAGTCAACGAGGAAATAATCAATAAGCGAATTATACTTTTCCCAATAGACTAACAAAAACGAAATCACATACTTTGCAAAGGAAGAATTCGAAGGGAGATACCAAAGAAAGCCGGTCCACTTACCTCTTGATGCATATTGTGGGTTGTCCTTCTCCTTAATAGTAAATAGAGAATCAAAATGGGGAATAGGGCTCGAAACAAAAATAGTCGCATCTAAATATAACCCACCCCATTTAGATAATAGCGCAAATCTCAAGATGTCAGAAAAGTGTGTATAAGTAATATAACCCTTATTGAGTTTCTCAAAAATATAGTCCGGCAAAGAAACATATTCACCAACATTGCTCATATCTACCAAGCATACTGTAAACCCATTTGAATTACGTATTACTGATTGATAACAACTTTTGACAAGGTTGGGCATAGCATTAAACCCTTGCGCCCAAACAATCCAAATAATTCTAGATTTCTTACACTCTATTTGACTAACACTACAATTTTCGAGATAATCATTTCTTCTCGAAAATCTATTAACAAAGCGTAGAATGGAACTCCTACGACATATGAAACTCTCCTCGTTATCAGGGAATGATAACCTGATTTTGGACATGATCCGTAAAGCTAAGCTATCCAATCTATACAAGAAGTCCATCCTAAAACAAATACAAATCTAAGTGCATAAAGAAATAAAAACATCGCTATCTCATAGTAATCGATAGAATTCACTCATACTTGATTCCAGAGAATAATGCTCCCCTCTACTTGCAGACATTTCCGAAAAGTGATTGATAGCATCTTGATTCAACATGCTCTCAATACCAATACGAAGGCCTTCCTCCGTGTTACTTGTAACAATACCATATTGTGAGTCTCCCAATTGCTCTAATACGCCTGAGCATAAAGTAGATACAACAGGTAGTCCAAGAACCATCGCCTCAGTTATTGCCGTATTGTAGCCTTCTGCAAATGAAGAGCAGATATAAATATCACTATTTTTCAAATAGCAGTATGGATTCTCTTTGTAACCTAATAAAAAGACATATGCTTCTAGTCCGAGATCTTTAATCAGTTTCAGTAAGTGATCCTCTTCTTCGCCTTTACCTAAAATATACAATTCAATACTATAATGGAGACAAAGAAGGGAATAAACCGCTCTGATTAATCTATCAAAGCCCTTTCTTTTTGTAAGTGATCCCAACGCGACCAATCTATAATCATGACTCTTCTGAGGCATCTCGGGAATATCCTTTGATAGTCTTATTATAGTTTCAGTATCTATCGGATTGTACATAACGGTAGCCTCCTTATGAAACAATCTTTGGAATTGATCTTTAACTGTTTCTGACACACAAACAACTCTATCCATCTGTTTGTAGCAAGATAGTTCTTCCTCGAAATCACGAAAGGCCACCTTTGACCAGTGATAATTCTCCAGTTCGATATGTACCCATGCTATTTTTTTAGTCGAAGATGGCGCTCCACTCAATAATCTGGTCGAATATCCTTCGATAAATGCAATACCAACATCATATCTCTCACGAATAAATAACCTATAGAAAAAGGTAGGTGAGAAATGATAATACACAAACAGTTTCAGCTTATTTACTACTTTTTTAAGAAACTGTATTAATAACGAATCACTCTCGGATACTGACTCAAATACCCACTTATAGTTATCTTGAATCTCTTTTGGATACAAAGAAAGGTCGATCTGTTCTTTCCGATTTGAGACAAGTGTAACACTATAAGTATTATAATCGAAATACTTAAGAATAGTCTGCTGGATTCTTTCAACTCCTCCCCCGTATAGATTCTCTGTAAAAAAAACAATAGATTTCTTCATTATTAATCCAGTATTATTCCTAACACTTTATTCTTCAAAAATATGTATGGCTTCCGAATGAAATGCCAGAATCTGGTCTGATAGAATCCGGTGAAACCAATCTCATCTATCAAACTCTTATAAAACAAATAGAACCTGCTTTTCTGCTGCAACTTGGATCCAGTTAGTTCAGCGATTAATTCATTGGCACGGGAAGCCATATTATAATAAACCCTACGCTTGAAATGATTGATATTGTCGTTAAAATCTTCCTGTCCACGAATATATTCATTTACATCTATAAGCGAAATGCGATTATTCTCTCTAGCTAAATCACGCATCCTAGCATTCAACTCAGCATAATCCAAATGTCTTCCTTCGTAATTTGGCTTATCGTTCTTCAAATAAGGGGTTTCACTGCCTAGGATAAAGCAAATCCTCATTCCGGGACTAGTCAAGCTCAGGAGCTTCTTGAAATTCGAGATTATCTCATCAACACTTAGCCGACCACAGAAAGTGTGATTATCCGAAAACCATTCAAGCCACTTATAGTCAAAGTCATTGTGCGACGTGTATAATGATTTGTCAACATATCCTTCCCAATTGTCTCTGTCTGTCAACGGGAATTTATACTCCCCCCACGCAAACCTGAATCCATCACTGTTTCTTCTGTAGACTCCCAGATTCGGTTCTGACATAGTGCTGATAAACAAGATACTCACGTCATCGCGAAATATCGCAGTATCGAACATGTCTTCATCGTTGAAAACATAATCAGACAAGAAGCTCTTCCGCTCGGATTCCTGCATGAAGGGGAAAGTCAGATAATTCAACGAATGATTGATATGCTCGATGTTGTTCTTCCGTTTACTACCGATGTACGTAAATTCTTCTATGACATCCTCTGTTGAAAGATACTGTGACATGATCTTCAAGTCACAACCGCCCTTCATTATTACTTTTCCTAAACTCTTCCTCTTTTGACCAGAAGCCGCAACAGTTGAGGCCTGTTGGTTGATCCATTTTGGGGCAGGCCCTTTTGTTACCTGGTTCACAACTTCTCCCACTACATCCAATTCAGGATAATCCAGCGCAGAATAGACATACTGCTCCACTCCTTGACCAATAGTCCTGCATGAGAACAGGAAATGTTCACAACGGTTGTTCCTGACCGCGAAAAAACCAACAAGACCATAATCACCATACCTATCCGCTACAGTAACGTACCCTGAATCGACCTCCGGGTCTTTGCATAACGAAATCAGTTCCTCCTTTGTAGACCTAACCTTCGTGAAATTGAGTTGGTTGGTTCTATTAACGAGTTCAGTAATCCTGTCGATATTCTCTATACAATCCTTATGGATTCCAACCCTAGTGTCCGAATCGAATAAGAATGCCTCATTATCAGATGCCGCTTCCTTCGCGAGATGCTTCTTTTCCAGGATATGATACTGCCTAAGACGACTCAATTCCGGATCGGATTTACCTATTGACGGAACAGCTGAGTTTATGGAATCTATCACTTCAGGACCTGTTACATTCAAATCGGGTAAATAGTATTTCGCTTCCTGTCGATTTACTGGATTGTCATCAATGAATAAGCAATTAACGGGACGAAGACCAATAATCCGAATTAATTCGACTATACGCTGCCCCTTGGGAGTCCAGTCAATAGAAGGGAAAATGAAATAATCCGAGATACCAGCATCATCAAGGACTTTCCTAACCGCAAGCTCATCATTCTTAGAGCATATCGATGAAACAATTCCTCTACCCGCCAGCAATTTAATCAAGCGTACATTCTCTTCTACCAACCTGACCGGACCTTCACTTAGGGTACCATCCCAAAAAGAGTCGTCCAGATCCCAGATAACAAGCTTCAAATTAGTTAGATCCATCACCCCTTTATCCTTCGTAAAATGTAGAAAAACAAGCAATCCCTTGTAGTAATTGCCTTTCTGATTCTAGGACTAGCATTATAAGAAGATTTCTTTAGCAAATCAATTTCTGGAATGCTAAGGACATCCCGAAGGTACTTCATAGAGGGGCGCTTAACATTGAAAACACCATTGTAAACTATTCCCCATAACTGAACAACCATATAGTCCATCAATTCCTTGTTCCATATCCTCTTTTTATCAAAGAGCGACTTCCTTCTCTTCCATAGGTCGTATTCGATCTCAAATCTATTGTACCTATATATTGTGGACAGAGAGTTACCGTCTTGGATTCTATAATGATAATTAGCCTCTGGGATGATCAATGCATTCGAAGCCTGCTCGAGATAACTAAGATTGAAGATCATATCTTCCCCAAGAGACTGTTGTTCAGGGAAAAGCAGGTTATTATCTTTAATTATGGAATTCCTGTATAATATAGCAGTCGGCCCATAAAGGAGATTGATATATTTAACCCAATCTGAGGATTGAGTACCTGTAGAAAACTGGATAATGATATCTCTAGGCGGACATATCCTACTATTACCATCTGTTCTCTCCTGAACAATCCCAGAAAGAACCATATCCACCGAATCATCGGACTTATCAAGCAAATCTGAAAGATATGTTTCCTCAACCCAATCATCTGCATCAATAAAAACCACATACTCACCTTCAGCTTTTGCCAGACCATTATTCCTCGCAGCAGATACCCCTTTATTACTCTGATGTATAACTATGAAGCGATTATCCCTACTTGACCACGAATCACATATATCACCACTGCAATCGCTTGAGCCATCATCAACCAGGATACATTCCCAGTCTCTGCATGTTTGCCGGGCTACAGAAGTCAGGCATTCATCCAGATAAGCCGCAACATTATATACAGGGATAACGACAGATATCATCTAATAACAATAAAGAATCTTAATTAAATGACAACACTTTCGATACAAGCCCAAATAGAAGAGGATGAGCATAAAACAGACTAATCGTGTCGGAGGATAAATAATCGAATGCTTTATCAGGATTCATATCAAGAAGAGAATAAAACACGGTTCTAGGTTTCTTCAAAAGATACATAATATGTTCATCTACGTCGCCTATCCGTTTAACTCTATCGAAAAGCTCCTTGATATGAAAAGGGAGCTCACTATTGCCATTATTCGCATAATAGTGCAGAATCTTGGATTTCTTCAGGTAAGGAAATCCCTTCATCTTGAACTGGCAATTCCATATCCCGGGAATCTCCGAAATAATATATCCGAACTCAACATTAGTCTGACATAAGGCTGGCTGATCATTAAATACGCCATGCGACTCAGACTTAAGATAATTCTCGTACCAGGAGTTGAAGAAACTCCTATTCATCTCTGTATGCTTGACAAATATGACTCCGCTGTTAAAGTATGGCTTACCAGTAAAATCAGGGAAGCCTGCCTTTAAGCCTTTAGAAATCGTGTTCTCGTCATCCAGAAGCAGTGGACCGTTAAGATCAGCTACCATTCCCAAGTTGACATCCATTTTGTCGATCTCTTCAATAGATTCACAAACAACAGTGTCGCAATCAAGAAACAGGAAATCACCCGCCACCAGATTCCTCATGTTTGTTTTAAGATACCGCGATCTGCGTATCTTATCATAATCGGCAGGAGTATCAACTTCTATTACTTCCGCAAATTGCTTAATAGCCTCCCTATTCCCTTTCAAAGAGGCATATGTAGCAGCATCAACTAGGACCTCTATACGTACATCCGGATTATAATTGATCAGAGAGCGTATGCTCAGCATCACCTGCTCATAATAATAATCCGATTCGTCACTGACTAATACGTAAACTATCTTGGTATTCATCATTTCTTCAGACGATCAAACACATTCTCGCGTAAGAGAAGTAACATGTAGTCATAATTCTTTGACTTAACAATCTTGGATAAACCCCAGTAAATTGCAATTCCAAGAGGAATACCAACAAGAAGTTGCACATACACAGAGCCCATACTTTTTGTACATATCCATACCACGAATCCCATCACAAGAGAAAGAGACAACGACGGTAGCAAATCTTTCATTTGAGAGATGAAGCCGACACTTATCAATTTCCCTGTATAATAAGTGTTTATCAACAAACTCAAGACGGCTACCGCAACACTACCGAAACACATTATCAGTATCCCTCGGGGAATAGTGAAGAACAAGACAATCACACAAAGGATTTTCTGGAAGATTTCCACCCTGAGGCGGAGGTCTGCCCTCCCTGTTGTCTGCAGAAGATTATAATTCAAAGAATGAATCGGTTCCCACATTAATGCAAAACACAATACCTGAAGATAAGGCACACACGCCTCCCACTTATCTGTTACCAAAACAATAACAAAAGGCCGGGCTAGCACAGCAAGTCCTATCATTACAGGGAAAACCACGTAACCAGCAAGACCGATCATACGACGGTATGCCGATGCCAATCTATCCGGATCGTCATTGATTTTACTTAAGATTGGATAACTGACACTTCCAAGAGTATTTGCCACTGTGTTCGAAGGGAGTAATGCATAACTATTGCCCCTGTTATAATAACCGAGATCAGTAGCATTATACTTCTTGCCAATCACAAGAGAATAAATATTGGCATATGCAGCTTTGATTATGGCAGTTATCATTATCTTAAAGCCGAAAGAGAACATTTCCTTGAACGAACTCAAAGAAAAGGCAAGCTTAGGGAGCCATCTCTGGGCCTTCCAATACAGAGCGCCTCTCAGGAAGAGCACAATACCTGAAGGAATGATCAATGCCCAATATCCATACCCAGCCAGTGCCATTATAATTGCCAACAGGCCATTGACTATACTGCAAACTACATTTATGACACTCTGTTTCTTGAACTCAAGATTAATCGATAACCGCACATTTTGAACTGCGATGAATGAGCCAAGGAAGACTATGAGTGCATTAACACAGACAATAGAAACAAGTCGTGGCTCTCCATAGAACCTGGCCATCCAAGGAGCTCCCAAAACCAGCAGGACACTGAACAAAAGGGAAAGAATTACATTTGTCAGATAAGCTGTAGAATAATCGATTTCCGTCCTGTCTTTCTTCCTGACTAAAGCCGTACTGAAGCCTGCATCTATAAGAAGATACGAAATCGAGAAGAAGATTGCAGTCATTGCAACCAAACCATAGTCGGACGGATCAAGTTTCCGAGCCAGAATAATACTGACAATGAAACCGAATAATTCAACCGAGAATCTCTCAATCAGTTTCCAGGCTACCCCCGAAAAAGCTTTACTACGAAGATTATCTGCCATCGGTTACGCGATTCTCATCGTCACTGAACAGACCGATCAGTTCTTGTTGTCGTATGAATAAAGCAATGTCCTATGATTAAGGGTTGGTTTAGAAGCGCTCTTTTCTGTGTTATTATGGAACACCACTACCCTACACATATACCTCAAGCCAGATTTCATAGTGGACATATCATCCGTAGGTACGGCCCAACCGGAGAATGATATACCAGAACTGCGGAAAGAATTGTCATGAACATCAGAGAAGATATTATTGTAAATAATAATACCGGCATCTGACTTATTATCATGAAATGAAAAAGTAAAAACGCCGAACAACAGCTTACCAATGCTATTATTATCACGGGAAAAGGTACAATGATCAACTGTAAGATTCTTTGCAAAACTATCTTCATAGTTGATATGATAGTTTGTACCCCCAACCAGGAAAGACGGAATTGGCTTTCCGCTGTAATTCTTATCCGTATCGTTTTTCGAAAAAGAACAGAACCTGATAAGATTGTTATTCGAACCACCTGTAATCCCCCCGCGATGATTATCATGGATCTTGCAATATTCAATAACAACATCGCTTGAAAGGACCTCGGAGATTGCTGCAGTGTGCTTGAAACTTGGATCCTTTACCCCATCATCGTGTCGGCATTGAAACTTGACATCCGTCACAGAAGGGGCAAGATGAACCCTCTCGAGGTAAGATGCTGGAATAATGCTCGACGGTAATTCTTTTGACTTTGAATTATATGACAGCACCTCGAGATTAGAATAGACATTCGGTATCCTTGTATATCCTCGATTATTGTTAATCGAATAGTACCTTAAAGCAGCTATCTTTGCAATAACAGGATGCAGTTTAGCTCCCCGATATAGATAGTCCAAACGCAAACTGTTCGATACGGTACATTTCTCCGGATTAACTTTAGACTCGGCTACTCTACCTCCTTGTAAGACATACTTCTGGAAACTCAAGATTCCCATCTCAGAAAACAGGGGGCCCTGTATCTGGCCATTATAGTCATCATAAAAATTTCCGTTCTGCCAAATTGATATCCCATCAGCCATAAAATCAGTTAAGTCGAGATGATGGATCCGAACATTATGACAATGAGCCGATAACGAAATAGCATAACTCCTTTCGAAATTACGTTCAGCACCTTCGGAGAAATCTCGCAAACGGCGGTCTCCGACCATCTTTCCATTGTGTATCTGAAGATTTATGCAGGCAGCAACAAAGAAAAGATGTCCACCTTGTTCATAAGGCTTGTCGGGAGTCAATCGATAATACTTCGACTTACGAGAGCTGTCAAGGACAAGATAGCAGGTCGAGTTTCCTAAGTCAATATCAAACTTATCCAAATCCTGTATCAGGACAATCGGGCCTTCGGCTGGACTATTATTGTCAGTTGTCCTCGGAGTGAAGCAGTAGTCATTCTTCGGGAAGCGAATTCCGTCGTAACCATTCTTATAGGCCCACTGGATTGCATTGGTAAAGCCTACGCCGTTGTTGTACATCAGGTCGTACTGCTTATCGGAATAATGGCCGTTGGAGCCTTTCTTCTGATAACCCGGAGTAATACCGAACTTCTTTAGGTCAACTGTATAGACCTTCTTCGGCGCTGTGGTGTCCCAAGGAAACAGAGGCTCTTCAGTCGCTCCCCAAAGGTCAACCAAGGTTTCATAATAGGTTCCTGAGACCTTGACTCTGCTCAGTTTCGTTTGTTTGGAGATAGCATAGACCGGAGTGACACGGGTATCGTCAAAGACCAGTGCGCCGTTGCTCAATGATCCACTCTCAAGGTCGAGAACGCTGCCATAAGGCATCCTGATAGTCTTTCCGCCGAGATCAAAACTGCCTTTTATGACATATCGCCTCAACTTCTGGCTTACCATTGCCTGAGTCAGCGACTTCCCCTTCCCTCCTTCAAGCACGACCCATTCCACACCTGAGATGTCCTGACGTTTTACTCCGTCAGGACCGGTGTAGTATTTCCAGGAGCCGGAATTGCTCGCTTTCTTGGGAACTGATTTGGAATCTGAATCCCCAAGAAGTTCATCGAGGGAAATGCTTCTGGTAGAGCTGCCGGGGGCAGTTGCTTTCGTCTGTTTAGCCACTTGGGTTCCAGGTTTCTTTCCCGACTGAACATCACCGGTATTCTTCACGGAATTACCCGCACCACAGCCTGGAACCAAAGCCAGAATGAATGACAATAGTACTACTTGTGCCTTAACCATCCGATAACTACTTACCCTCAAATCTACTCTCTACCACCTTCCAGTCCACAATCTGCCACAGTGCGGCCAGATGGTCGGCACGGCGGTTCTGGTAGTCCAGATAATAAGCGTGCTCCCAGACATCGAAAGTCAAGAGAGGCTTCAAACCGTGTCCTACAGGGTTGTCGGCACCGGAGTACTTGCCAATGGAAAGGACTCCGGTATCGTCAGCCTGAAGCCATACCCAGCCGCTGCCGAATATCGAAGTTCCGGCTGCTACAAAAGCCTCCTTGAATGCTTCGAATGATCCGAAGTCTCTTTCAACAGCGGCTGCGAACTGCCCCTCCGGCTGAGCGCCAACCGGGCTGCCGAACGGCTTGAACTGACTGAAATAGAGATTGTGGTTCAGGGTCTGCCCTGCGTTGTTGAATACTCCGGAGCCTGGTTCGGCTGCCTTCACGATTTCCTCAAGCGGAGCGTTTTCCAGTTCTGTACCGGCTATGGCCTTGTTCAGGTTGGCCACATAGCCAGCCAGATGCTTTCCATGATGAAACCCGATCGTTCCGGCGCTAATCACCGGCTCAAGCGAATCTGGCTGAAATGGCAATTCAATCAGTGTCATCATATCTTACGCTTTTATGCTTCCTTACCGTAATAGCTGGACTTACCGCCATAGTAGCCATAGTGACCATAGTAGCCGTAATGACCGTAGTAGCCACTGCCAGAGGTGGTTCCATTAAGGACGTAGCATATATTCTTGTATTCCCCGTTGTTGTAGAGTTTTTCAAGTTCAGGTAGAAGAGCCTTGTCTAATAGTCCGGCGCGGAGAACGAATACGGTGCGGTCCACGAACTCGTCTATGATCTTGGCGTCCGTAACGATGTCGATTGGAGGACAATCGATAATGACGAATTCATACCTACCCTTGAGGCTATTGACTACTTCCCCAAACCTCGGGTCAGCAATAAGTTCTGCAGGATTAGGAGGAACCGTACCAATAGGGAGGATATCAAGGGTCTTGTATTCATCGGAATGGTAGATAATAGAGTCGAGGGAATCAACCTTCCTGGCGAGATAATCGCTGAGACCCTTCTCCGGATTGTTGATTGCCGAAGAGAGAGATCCGTGACGGAGGTCACCGTCGATAACCAAGACCTTCTTATCCTTGATTGCAAAACAAACACCAAGATTGAGGGAAAGGAAGGACTTACCGGAACCAGGATTGAATGAGGTTATGCCCAGAACATTGGCTTCCTTATCCTTGGTCATGAACTCGAGGTTGGTTCGCATCACCCTGAAGGCCTCGTTTACCACGTTTCGGCTTCCAGGCTTAACAACTACAGTGTTGTCAGCGACAGCCACACGCTTAAACTTCTTTAACAGGCTCTTTTTCTTGGAAGCGAGAGGAATCTCACCCAAGAACGGCAGGGAGAGGCTCCTGACATCCTTCCTGCCGCGAACCTTAGTATCACTGGCCGCTATTACGTAGAGAATCGCCAGAGGTAGAAGGAGACCAGCAAGCAAAGCAATCAAAAGTATTTTCTTGCTCTGAGGAGCCACAGGTCCATAGGAAATAGGATGCTTGATGATACGAGTGTTGTATGCAGTAAATGCCTGGGAGAGCTCGTTCTCCTCGCGTTTCTGGAGGAGGTAGAGGTACAGGGACTGCTTGACGCTCTGCTGACGCTCTACACTAAGGAGCTGCTTGGCCTGATTAGGGTTGGCTGCGATCCTGGCTGCAGTCATCCTCGACTGATTCTGAAGGTTGCCGTACTGTGTGTTCAGGTTCAGGATCTCGTTGTCTATAGCCTGCGAGATGGATCCGCGCATAGTCGCGAGGGCCTTGTCGTAGTCCTTGACGAGGACGTTGTTTTCGCCGGAGTTGTCAACGAGATTGTTCCTCTCAATGAGCTTGTTGTTGTATTCAGCAATCCTCCCCTCAATAGCGGCATTGTTGATACCCATATTGGCTGGAAGAGGCTGGTTCTTGCTGCCCTCGTTGACTATGGAGTTCTTGATGTAGCGGGCCATGTAGAGCTGATTGCCCAGGTTCTGCATCTGCTGGTTGATGGCAGCACTCTGGCTCATGTACATCTCGGCGGCAGCGTTGACATCCGGAATCATATTCGCAGACTTGTATGCGGAAATGTCGGAATCCACTCCGGCAAGTTCTCCCTCGATGACCTTTAGCCTGTCGTCAATAAAGACAGAGGTAGCTTTAGCAACCTGATTCTTGTCAAGGACCCATTTTTCGTTGTATACCCCGATCAAAGTGTTCAGGATGTCCTGTCCCCTCTGGGTAGAGACATCGTTGATTCCGAGGTTGATAACAGCGGCATCCTTGTCACTGAGCGCAACAGAAAGACTACCACTGTAGATACCCGCAGCTCCCTTCTTGGTATTTTTGCGAACTACAATGTCCCTGTCATATTTACCTTGCTTAGGGTAGTACGGTGTCTTTGTAATTACGACCTGTCCTGCAGAGGTTGCCAAGGTATCGCCAATCGTTCCGACGAAGGATTTATCTTTGATTTTGGCGCCGTTGTACAAGAAATCCTTGAGGCGGATCTGGTCGCCTTTCAGGAATTCTACGGTAAATCCTGCAGTGCTGACATCGTCTATGCTCAGCAACTCAGCATTGATCGGAAGGCCGGTTCCGTATAGGATGTAGTCGTGCCGCTTGCCTTCAACCTTGTAGTTCATGTCGAGTTTCAGCCTGTCCACGACCTCGTTCATCAGGTCAGGGGACTGGAACGCCCGTAGCTCATTGTTGACATTGGTACGCGTAACGAACATTCCCATGCTGCTGAACTCATTGGAGGCATCATAGGTACGTCCCTTGGAGTCAGACTTTATCTGGACCTCGGCCGACGAATGATAAACCGGAATCGTGGTGATTATCTTGTAGGCTGCTAAAAGGAGGCAAAGTGCAAGGGAAAGCGCGAACCACCACCATTTTGAGAGGCAGCGATAGAAGAAGTCGCGAAAGCTGAAAGATTCTTCCTGGTTGATGAGTATTTCTTCGTTATTGTTTTTCATTTCGATGAAGTTTTAGTCTTTGTCTGTGCTCAAACTATTGATTGCGTTCATTACGATCAGGGATGTCGACGCTGCGAGGGAAGCAAGTGAAATCCAGAAAGAAGTCGAACGGACATTGTTGCCGTTGACCGTGGACATGCGGGACTTAACATCGTTAGGCTCTACGTATATCACGTCGTTCTGCTGAAGATAGTAGGCTGGCGACGAAATCAGGCTCTGGGCGGAGCATAAATCCACGACATATGTCTCCTGGCGACCGTTGTTGTTGCGCATAAGTTTGACATTCTCACGCTTGCCGTAAATCGTCAGGTCGCCGGCATTGGCAATAGCGTCCAGGATGGTAGTCGGATCCTTGGAGATCGTAAAGGTTCCCGGCCTGCCTACTTCACCGAGTACCTGATAGCTCAGGTTGAGGTATTCCACGGTCACGATGGCTCCCGTGGCCTGCCCCTGGCGCTCAAGTTCATCTTTTATCTTTTCAGAAATTTGAGTCCTGGTCTGGCCGGCAACATGGATCTTGCCGAGGACCGGGAAGTTGATGTAACCGTTCTCGTCCACGGTGTAGCCGGAAGCATTGTTCGAGCCGCCTCCAGCCGACGAACCGATTGAGTAAGAAACCTCCGGCAAATTGAACAATGCCGTGAGTTCCTGCGACTTGCAGTTGACAAGGATGGAGATCTTGTCCTTCGGCTTGATGGTAATCTCCTTCGGAGCCGCAATCCTGGCGCCGTTCACGTTGTCAGAATCCTGGAAATAGGTAATCTGCTTCGGTGTTGAACAGGCGCCGAGCAGCAGGACCAGTCCCGCTGCCAAGAATAGATACTTTTTCATTTTGCAGTTTATTGTTATTATCATTGATTATCAATTACTTCCGTTCATCTCGGCCGATTACCTCCGTTCGTCATGGCCGATTATTCCGGCAATCTTCACCAATCACTTCCGCTCGTCCCGGCCGATCACTTCCCTTCGTCATGGCCGATTACTTCGGCCATCTTTACCGATCACTTCCCTCGTCATGGCCGATTATTTCGGCCATCTTTACCGATCACCTCCAGGAAGGCCGGCGGGATGAACCCCGTCGCGAAGGCGGCGATCCCATCGATCGTCACCACCAGCCTGCGGTCATGACGGATGCGCTTGATATGCCCTTCCAGTCCCTTGAACACACCTTCAGTCACCCTTACGCGGTCCCCCAGATGGTACTTGCCTTCGTCCTGGCCGAGATATTCCAGGCCGCTGTCCTTGAAGTCGCACAGTGCGATGAATGCATCCATCTGCCTGTCCGGGACCACCAGCGGCCTCCCGGTTATGCTGTCATAATAAGGGGCAACCTGGCCGGCGAACTTCGCGCGCGTACGCGAAAGAGTCTCGGGAGTGCATTGGACGAACAGGAGCGACTTCACAAGTTGCTCCCTTGAATATTCCAGCTTCCCTCCGGTGTATCTTTCCACGGTGTGCATCGGCACGAAACAGCGGACATCGCCATCACCTTCCAGATCTCTCTCTCGCTTCCCCTCCAGGTCTCTCTCTCGCTTTCCCTCCAGGTACTCCAGCACCGGCGCAATCCTGTTGAAATGCACCTTCAGGGCGTACCACTTCCGGCCGTCTGGTGTCTCTTGACGATTCCGCCCGACAGGGGTCATTTGGCTTTTCTGCCCAACACTCGTCTCTTGGCTTTTCCGCCCGAAAGTCGTCCCTTGGCTTTTCCACCCGAAGGTCGTCCCCCGCGCTTCTGTCCACGAAGGAGACTTACTGCCTAATGGCTGGATATCAGTATTTTCAGAGATATTCACCGGCTGTTTATATTCATTCACGCGAGATAACGATAGCTATCCCCCTGCCCGATGGCAAGGGTGCCCAAGGTCGTCAGGTTGTCAGTGTCCTGATCTCGAACCGCTCCAATCCAAGAGCCACTTTCGTAACCTCGCTAACAATCTACAAAAATAATAATTTGCCGGCTAATAATAAAATATAAGTATACTTCACGCTATATTTTAAAACATTTGTCATTATTTCTTCAGCAAATAAAAAGAGGCCGCACCTTTCAGCCGGCCTCATGAATGTGTATAAAAACGTCTATTATTATTCTTTTGTATCTGCCAAAGCCTTCGCGATGATTTCCTCTGACACGCCCTGCTCTTTCAACGCCTTGATAATCTTGGCTCTCTCCTCTGCACGTCCTTCTGCTCGACCTTCTGCCCGACCTTCTGCTCGACCTTCTGCTCGACCTTTGTCCATCGCAAAGTCGATCTGGTTCTGTATGTCCCGCTCGGTTGTCATGTCGTTCTGGTATTTGATTTTGTCCTCTTCAGCATTCGGTAAGAGCCTGTTCGATTAACTCTTCTGAGACTCCTTTGCTCTTCAAGATCTCAATGAATCGTTGATTCTTTTCACGTCCTTGTTCTAGGCCCTTCTCGATGCCTTTCTCGATACCTTCCTCAAATCCTTCCTCGCGACCTTTGTCCATCGCGAAGTCGATCTGGTTCTGTATGTCCCGTTCCGTAGTCATGTCGTTCTGGTATTTGATTTTGTCCTCTTCAGCATTCGGTAAGAGCCTGCTCGATTAACTCTTCTGGGACTCCTTTGCTCTTCAAGATCTCAATGAATCGTTGATTCTTTTCACGTCCTTGTTCTAGGCCCTTCTCGATGCCTTTCTCGATTCCCTTCTCGATACCTTTCTCAAATCCTTCCTCTCGACCTTTGTCCATCGCAAAGTCTATCTGGTTCTGTATGTCTCTCTCGGTAGTCATGTCGTTCTGGTATTTGATTTTGTCCTCTTCAGCAAAATTATGCAAATCCGCCGAAGAAAACAACAGGTCGAAGATTTCCTCATCGAATCCAGCAGGCTTCCCCTCCAGCTCCGGCAGGTGGTAGAGCGCATATCCAACCCTCTCTATCAGAGATGCTTCCCCATCAGGACGGCACTTCTCCACCTCCAGGAAGATGTAGTGCAGGTCGTCAGTCATCAGTTCCCCAGTCTCATCCTCCGTCACCGAATAACGGAACAGGAATCTTTCTGTCTCCGGATGAAGGGAGAACCGCATTATCCCGATGAAATAGACCGGTGGG
>Ga0247609_10001590_pt1 | contig 26498 bp, 23 predicted proteins | sample 172DNAGHGlowgp2_FD_193487 | JGI IMG/M metagenome (GOLD analysis project Ga0247609, IMG submission 193487) | Sheep rumen microbial communities from Palmerston North, Manawatu-Wanganui, New Zealand - 1728 DNA GHGlow gp2 | ecosystem: Host-associated > Mammals > Digestive system > Stomach > Rumen ...
TAGATGGCAATACCTATGGTCAGGTTATACCGCTCGTACTGACGATGGCACAGAGCATTCAATACTGCTTCACGCAAGGCTTCAGCAGGCACTTCCAAATACTCATCACGAACCAGCCCGACAATCTTCCCATGCATATTAAGGTGCTTGCGGAAAAAATTCATCGCCTCATTGAGCAGCACGAATATGTTCCCTTCCACTCGCTGGTTATCGATAAACTCATTCTTGTCAGTTCCCTGGAAACGGGCCAGACGCATAGTAAACTGCGTGTACATGCCAGTATCTTTAGTGAAGAGAGCCGTAGCGGCATTCAGAGGCCTGTCCCCTGTGGTCAATTTCCATTTGCCTAACACATCCCCAATGGGTTCGGTAAGAGCTAGATCTGACAACCTTCCCCTTTCAACACCAAGACGGACGACACCACGTATCAGTTTCTCATCCAGAGAACTGATGTCGGTAAACTCCGAAGGTTGCCTTTCCCAGGCAAACATGTCTGGCTTACTCCTGCGCAACCGTTCATCATACATGTCGCGCGGCATCTCCTTCGTCGTACTCTCTACCTTGTAGTAAGGACAACCATGATAAGTATAAGGCACCATGCCCCACGCCCATCCATCAAAGTGCATGGCAATCACCTTATGGTCTGGCCGATCAGGAACGTCGATATACTCTACACGCACATCAACTTGTGGTTCCATATAACTCAGAGCCTGGGCTATTTCTCGTTGGGTGCTGTCTGTGACTTGCTGTCCCAGAATCTTCAGTGATGTTGGAGCGACACCAAAAATGAGCCACCCACCTTCGGTGTTCAAGAAGGCGCAAGCAGTATGCATGCCATCCTTCAGTTCACCGGTGGTCTTCTTCAGTTCCAGTTGACGATGCTCGTCATTCTGTATCAGTATTTTTAGTTCTTCTATTGTAAGTGCCATATTCCTATAACGTTTTGTCTCTACTATCTATTGTTTTTCAATACCTAAGTAAGCGGTTCACAATATGTTTTGTTAACCACTCTATCTCTCATCAATTTCATGTCAGTAAAATTGCGGCTGATATTCTGTATTATATCGAGGTAATTGTCACTACCATCTTCTTTAACATAGTAGTACGGCTTAATAGAATTACAATTCTTGTGCTCGAAGAGCGTATTAAGTAGCGTCCTATCAGAATTACCGCAGGAGTGTCCCATGATGTATACCTGAAAAGGCGCCGAATCCATAAACGCTAAAGCATTTCTGTAATTATCTGTTTCCAGGTATTTTATGGTCTTCATGTTGCATAGGCAACCATTGTCATTCAAATTTTTAAGAGCTTGATAATCCTTATCCATCTCATCTCCATAGCCAAATATGATGTTTTGGGGATTATCTAATTCTCCATGGATATAGTTGAGGAAAAAATTCTGATTATGGTACAAATGAGCCGTTTTCGTATAGTTGAAACTTAAGATCATTATGTAATCAGGCAACATGAAAGGCCGAGGATAGTCCAAATAGTAATTTTCATTATAATGCTCTTTGTAGCTATTCACATAATCTGAATCAAATCCCTCTTCGTATCGTTGCATTTTACTTACCCAGTATGTATTATCTTGTTTCACACACCAATCGATATATTCTTTTAGCTGAGAGAATTTCTCAATAGAGATGTCGTTCGGATTAATTGGAGAGTATATTTTATTCCAAATAGATTCATGTATTTCGGTATTAGTTTGATTAACCAAACTCAAATATTGAACAAGTTTATCTTGCAACGTTCGGAGATGTTGGTTTAACTCTTCGACAGTTGTTTCTGCACGTTTTTTTAATGCACATTTAGCCAATAAGTCATAGTACTCATTCTCAATATCTACCCACTTCTTTGTTTCTATGCTTTTACATATTTGTTGAAGGAAAGGACTTATCCAATAATCGCATAAATCATTATCTTCTTTAGCTCTATTTATAACGTCATTTAAATCCCATGGCATGAGGGGATATCTCCTCTGATAGTGAAATTCCCATACATAAGCCCAATTTGCCAATTTAACGCTTTCTTTTAATTTAAACGAACACAATCCATCTGTCTCTGTTTTGTTTAGACTATAAAGGAGTCTCTTTCCCCAGTCCTTCCAATACCAGTCTATGAAATGTTCATATTTGGTTTTGAGACCATGAGCCAAGTCAAAGCCGTTGCCGATTAAAACTATCCTATTCATGAACTTATCTATTGTCAGTCATTTCATTAATGTATTGTTTAGTGTAACAGTTTACTCCGTTTTTTAATCCTGGACCCGGTCAGGATGGAAGAAGTGCATGTACTCGTCGATGGTGATACCAGCTTCGGCGGTTGCCTCCTCAATGGATTTCTTTATGATTTGGAATGCGAATCTGGCCTGCCAATATTTGCCTTCCTCCGGGTCGTCAATCAAGATATCCCAAGCGGCGCCCTCGTCGCCGTTGTATGGGTGAATGATTTCTCTTGCTGCACTATGCTTTGCCACCTGCTTGAGATGATCGCCAGCGCGGCCACGCTTAAGATTGTGGTCAAGGTCATTGCATTTCACGTTGATGGCAATGGGATTGTGTGAGTCGGCGATGCGTCTCACATAATCCATGTACTCTGAGCCTTTCTCGTGAGTTAGCAGGCGCAGCGCGTCAACGACCTCGGGAGATATACCTGCAGTGAGCAAGTCCTCAAACGTGTAGCCTGTGTCTTCCACTACATCGTGAAGCAGACCTGCGACAATCTCGTTCTCATTGTTGCCTTTCATGGCGACAGTGAGCGGATGCAAAATCACCGGCTTGCCATCAAGGTCACGTTGTCCCTTGTGAGCTTTCAAAGCAATCTCAAGGGCTATCTCTATCTGACTAGGTTGTATCATATCATCTTTCATCATATTGCTTTATAGGTTTAGTGATTCAACGAATGTGGTTTCCATCGCTTTCATTTGAGCACAGAAGTCGGCATAGGAAGATGATGTCTTGGCAATCTCGATGCCAAAGATGGAGAGCGTTGCCACTTTGCCCTTCAGATGCGAAGTAGGCACGTTGATCTGTGTTTTTTCCAAGGGGGCTATGAAACCACCTCTATCCACATGAAGGGCTGTCATGTAAGTAATCACTTGATCAATATCGGAATTATCTACCTGTGCCACCTTTTCATAGCCGCTAAGTCGTTTATATTTGGCATCTAATACCATGTCCTCCTTGTAGAAGTCGGGATAGCGGACGCCACTATGGTCATCAAAGATATAGATGCGGCCTTTGCCCAGCTTGTTTTGTGGATGCTTGAATCCATAGTTGCAAAGAATGGTGTTGACATATTCCTCCCATAGCCAAGCACCATCAAAGAGGATGCCGCAGATTTCATCGTCGCTCTCGCCATACTTCACCTCTTCCATTCTGAGAATCTGGAGGCACAAGGTCTGGAGTGGGCGGTACTCGGTAAAGTACGGATGTGTCTTCATCCGCAAGTTCTTACTGATGATGCCGCTCCTATCAAACTTGTTGTACATTGGTGTATGCTCGATGATGGTTTTGACGTTCTCGACGGTTTCACGATCAATATTCAGGACTGACTGGCCATACTTCTTTGTTTTCATAAACTCAATGGTATGGCGAATCAGCTCAGTCATATTGTTGTCGTGGCTATATTCACGGGTTGAATAGGCGATGTTCCCCACAAAGGGCACGTTCTTGGCGATGTGACGGCCAACATCTATCGATCCCTTGAGGTTCGCATCATTGTGCTTATAGTTCTGGTACTCTCGATATAATCCTTGACGCAAGGCGGATTTCAAGAAATACGGGAACATGAACATGATGAAGTCGAAGGCATCTTCATGCTCGTTGTTATGGCTAAGGTCGAATAGGTTGAACGAGAGCACCTTCTGCAGCATGTAATGCAGCAGATAATCATCACGGCCGACATCGAATCTTGACTTGATTTTAACCTGGAGATTACCAACGCCAATGAAACCCATCACATTTTCCGTTTTGATACGGACTACATCTGGATTACTTGTGTTGGGAATGCTCAAGATAGACGAGTTCCCTATCCTATCGTCGGATGTTTCGATGCTGAATGGGAATATGAGCAGGTTCTCATTTTCCCGGCACAATTCAGTAATCGTTTTATCGGCGATTGGGAACAGGGCAGCGACATCATTTCTCTGGAATGCCTGCCCTTGGCCGTTGTTATCTGTCAGATTGATTCTCATTCGTCTAACGCTGGATGACCAGTCGTTGCTTCTTGCTCTTTATCAAAATAGGCTTTGCTGAACTTGTCGAGGATTTCTTCCGTCTTGCGGAATCCGCGGAGGTACTCCTTCAGCAAAGGCTCGATGTTCATCTTCCACAGTTTATCAAAGTCACCGCCGTTATCCTTGAGTTTCAAGAAATAGGCGGGGCCAATCATATATGCTGCGCCTAAGCCATCCGTTTCAGCGATGGCTGCGTTCAAGCGATGCATTGTAGCCTTGGCTTCGTCCGCACATTTAAGCTCGTCAAGCATGGACTCGGTGTCGTTGGGCGTGATTTCATGCCACGTGAAGCGCCTGCGCATGGCGAAGTCCATACTCTCCACTGATCGGTCGATGTCATTCATTGTGGCGAGGATGTACACGTTTTCTGGCACATAGAATCCTTCTGCGAATACATCATCATTGGGGACTAGGTTCTGATACTGCGTTTGTACCAGGAAATCCGTCTTGCCTCGATAACCTGGATCGATGGCAAAGAACAGCTCACCAAAGATCTTCGAGGCTTCACCACGGTTGATTTCATCAATAATGAAAACAAAGGGTCTCGCGTCAATGTTATTGGTGGTTGTTTTGGGTTTATATTCCCTAATTATATGCTCTCCGATAGAGTACGTATATGTATCATTGCCCAATACTTCTCGGTCTCGAGAACGCATATAATTCAAAATTCTCTCATCCGAAGTGCTAAAAGCTGTCTCTACCTTAACGGACACAGTATTATTTTCAGATAGATAAACAGTTCTTGGCACTGAGTTGGCAGACAAGTAACTTGGAATCTCTATCTCGCCTTGTTCTCTTAGGTCGTTTTTAAATAATTGCAATGCAACCTTATAACTATCTTCATTTTCTCCAGTAGATGCTTCGATAGCTTCCCTGCAGAACTTCTTGAACACACCATCCCTACGTTTAAATCCCATCTGGTCGTCGCCTTTATCCACAGGGCGCAGACCTTCAACGAAGTCAGTATAGTCGTAAGACGGATGGAACTGGACAAACTTGGTTACAGCGCCCATTTCTTCAGCAATTGCTCGGGCCATATAGGTTTTACCTGTGCCCGGGGCACCAGTGAGTACCAAGTTATGTGTCTCTTTAAGTAGTTCTATATACTCTTTATATTTCAGTTCTTGCATGGGTTCTTCTTGAATTTCGTTGTCGTTTAATAATCCATTCACATAATCTATGATGGCTTGAACTTTACTGTCGGCACGGTGAATCGTCTTCCGGTAAGAGCCATAAGTTGCGCCGTCAAAGTCTTTCTCATCTGTGTTGATGTAGTCAACACAGCATTGGCATCTGATTACACCATCCTCTTCTTTATTAGTGGTGATAGCTTTTGTTACAATACCAACAGCCTTGATGCGCAAGAAAGACTGGTTGTGATTTGAACCTTTGGTTGAAGTGGATTTCAGGATGATGATATCACCCTCAGAAATACCCTTGGTCTCTTCAAGCAGTTTTTTGTCACTTTCGTTGCTTTCATTATATCCACATTCCCAAATGCCGTTGCTGATGAACCTGTCAAGTTGCGAATCTGTGCCGCCATAGGAGAAACCTGCAAGCCAATAGTTCTTAATTGTTCTGTCTAGTTTCTCTTTTATGTATCCACGCATACACCAGAACATGGTCTGAACAGCAAGATTCAATGGTTTATTCTTGAATTTGTCGATTTGCGGCAGCATAATCTCCTGGACCTTCTCACCAAAGTCGGCCACAAAGCCATTGATTATTTCCATAAAATGGCTGAACTTCTTACCAGGCTTATGGATGTCAAAGCCGAAATACTGACAGATTAATCTATATATTTCATCTTTATAGAACGTATATTGATCAGGGTTTATACATGTCAGTATAACCGATGCCGTGCGCTCGTCATTAGCGTAGTTATTCCAACTGCTGGGACAAATGGATTTCATTTCAGCCTTGTAAGCCGCAAGGCGATCGTCGACGGGCTTTGTCTCGTCGATTAAACGCTCGCCAACGGCTGTCAGCTCAATGGGCTTTTTTTCAATTAGGTGGTTAAGCACCCCATTCACGCGAGCATTATCAATCAAATTAATACTTCCCCCCATAAATTGCTTTGGAAGTATCTTGATAATGTCTAAAACGCCTTTACCCTCTGTCTCATCCAGCAAAGCCCATTTATATTCTTCGCGAAAGCCGTTAAATGGTTCTCTTTCTCGATAGCGGATGATCAATGCTTTCATCAGGTAGTATTGCAGAGCTTCTACCAACTCGTCTCGTAACTGCCAATTAAAACCTTGCCAAGTATCGTGGCCGCATTTCATGGGAATGCACCAATAGGTGGGCTCACCATCGGTGCCGATGACCTGAAAGCGGTTAAGCCTCTTTTGCGTCCACTTGGCAAAGTTCATTATTTTTGCGTTGTAATGCTTTGGTGAATTTCCAAATATCTTAGCGACTTCGGTGCAGGTTGCTGCATGGTCAGGCATACGCAGGAAGCAGAACAAAGCGTCGCGATATTGCTGCGCATCGTTGTCTTTCAGCAGCTCGAACCATTCTTCTTTCGTGATGCCGATGTCACCACAGCTGTACTCGCCGTTGTCGTTGACTGTCTTGTATATTGTTTCTAATGCCATATCTAGTTCGTTATTTTGAAGCAAAAACTCTATCTACAATGGGTTGTGTCAGTTCTTCATTGAGGTTTTTCTTCATATACCTTTAAACCGAGCTTGAAGTAATCTGAAATGGTACGTAAGTGTTCAATCTTGGTTGTATTGCTGATATTCGAATAGATGTACCAGCCGTCGCATTCATGTTGCCAGATGTGGCCGGCTACTGTTGGTCGTTTCTTTTTGCCAACAAGATTATATCCAGCATGAGTAATGCCAATTTGTGGAATTCTCTGCAAACCGATTTTCCTTAAAGTCTCAATGAATGTATCAATCGCTTTCCGATGCCAAATAACGGTACCATCAGCAAATTCCACGCGCAAACCCTTAGTTGCGTTCTCAACGTGTTTGGTTGGTTCATGAGGCACCACTGGAGCGGCCTCCCCACTGCTCACAGGTGTATTCCTTGGAGTGAGAGTCTTCGCATCAATGATTTCGCTTATTTTAGCCTTACGAGATAATGCGACACTTATCGGTTCGCCTGGATGGTACTCTACCACAAGCACCAGGTCACGCTTGATGGGTTCCAGACGTGGTGCGATATCGCTACTCAATGCAGGGAGGATTTCCTCTTTGATGATGTTTTCCTCTAGTTCCTCTACTTGTCGGATAACATCCTTGGGAAGTTTAACCCCGACATCACGGGAGTTTTCAATGATGCTGTAAAGCTTCTCTAATTTTGTCATATGATTTCTCTTATGATTGTTTGACACTCTAAACTGCAAATTTACTAATTATCCTTGAAAAGGGCTTTATTATAGCGTCAAAGTTTCTCAAAAGATTACATCCGTCGTTTTCCCCAATTTTGTAGTCCAAAACTATTTATTATAAAAAAATGAGAGATATGATTTACGGTTACATTAGAGTCAGCAGTGACAAACAGACGGTGGAAAACCAGCGATTTGAAGTAATGAACTTCTGTGAACGAAACAATCTGAAGATTGATGGCTGGATTGAGGAAACAATCAGTGGCACGAAGTCCTACAGCAAACGAGCCTTGGGCACGTTGCTACGGCGAGTAAACAAAGATGACTTGATTATCTGTACAGAGTTGTCACGCCTTGGACGCAATCTGTTCATGATCATGGAGATACTGAATATCTGTATGACTAAAGAGTGCAGAGTGTGGACTATCAAGGACAACTACCGCCTAGGTGAAGACATCCAGAGCAAGGTGCTGGCCTTTGCTTTCGGGTTGTCTGCCGAGATTGAACGTAATCTTATTAGCCAGAGAACCAAGGAAGCATTGGCTCGCAAAAAAGCAGAAGGTGTTATCCTTGGTCGTCCCAAGGGACGCAAAACTTCACACGAGGCACGAAAGCTTTACGGTAAGGAGACCTTGATCAAAGAATTGCTGAAGAACAAAACGTCAAAACGCAAAATCGCTAAGATTTGCAGGGTTGACCGCAATACCCTTGATCGCTATATTAAGGACTGGATTGCCATTGATAATTGAGCGTTTTTGTGCAGCAACAACACTCAATTAACAGTTTCTCGTCTTCTGATAGTTGGGTCATTCTCTCTGAGATTGAGCAGAGCATCAAAAGGAAAATAGAGGCCGTGGGCACACCACTCAAAGATTGGGATATCCAAATCTATCGTGGTGTCCTTACCGGATACAATGAAGCCTTTATTATTTCTACCGAGAAACGTAATGAAATCCTTGCCAACTGCCACAGTGAGCAAGAACGTGTAAAAACGGAGGAACTTATACGACCGATTTTGCGTGGCCGAGACATAAAGAGATACGGATATGAGTGGGCAAACTTGTGGCTTATTTATATTCCGTGGCATTTTCCATATCAATTCGATGATAGTATCCAAGGTGCTTCTGAATCTGCTGAATTAGCATTCAAAGAACAGTATCCAGCCGTTTATTCTCACATGCTGAGATACAAAGAACCTCTGTCAAAAAGAAACAAAGCTGAGACTGGTATCAGATATGAATGGTATGCAATGCAAAGGTGGGGGGCAAAATATTGGGAGGATTTTTCTAAGCCAAAAGTTGTCTGGAAAAGAGTTGGCTCAATATTGAGATTTTCCTATGATAAAGGTGGACATCTTGCACTCGACAGTACTTGTTTTGCAACTGGTAATCATATACCATTTTTAGTTTGTATACTTAACAGTAAGATGGGGCATTATTTGTTGCAAAATGCTCCAAAAACTGGAACTGGTGATTTGCTTATTAGTGTTCAAGCCATAGAACCATTGCAAATACCTCAACCATCTTCAAGTGAAGAAGATGCCTTAGCCTCTCTTCTTTCTGTTACAACAGAAATTGACGAACAAAAAATTGATAATATCATTTTTAATATGTACGAATTAAACGAATGCGAGATAGATTTCATAAACAAGTCCATTGATTAAAAGATCGCAATAATATTTCAAACGGAGGATTTTTCTAAGCCAAAAATCCTATTTCAAGAGATAGTACAATGTAGTCAATTTCTCTTTGATGAAAACCATCATTTTATGTGTAATGATACTGGTCGTATTATTGTTGGTAAACAAATACGATTCATTCTTGGGATTCTTAACAGTCCATTATTTTTTTACTCAGTAAAAAAGTTCTACGGAGGTGGTGTATTGGGGGAACATGGAATAAGAATGAAACATACTTTTTTCGAACGTTTCCCATGTTTGAAATACATTAAAGAGATAGAAGAATTGGCTATAACTCTTTCGAATTGTTATAGCGATAGCCTATCGGATAAGTTAGACGCAATAATTTATAGTGCCTATAATCTTTCAGAAGATGAAATTGAGACAATTAAGCACGAGATTATACAATCTCAATAAATCCTATGCTTTTTCTTTCTTCATCAGAAAGCTCATATAAGTCAAAGAGCATTGTGTCTATCTCTATGGCCTTCTCTTTAGTATATTCAACCTGTATATCATCAACAATTGATATATACTTATTGTTTATTTCATCTGATATTTTTATTACTCGAATCTTATCAAAGAATATTTTTCGTAATTCTCGTGTTCCGCCAAGTAGCTCTGGAAAATTATCAATAAAACAAAATTTAAACAATGAGGAGTTTAAAAAGGCCGTTAGGAATGCAACATGACGACCTGTTATCATAAATGATTTATCGTTCTGATAAAAACCTTTTATATCGTAGTAAAAAGGCATATATTTAGTCATGTTGGGATACATGATTTTTGGCTTAGAAAAATCCTCCTATTGAACGATGATATAGTCAGTTTCTTCTTTACTTAACCCATATAACTTGCATACCAATAAATCAATTTCTTTATCTATTTCCGGGTCGTAATGCCTACTTATCTCTAAAGATAATCTTTCCAACCTTGAGTCAACTGGTGGCATAGCTATCTGTTCAATCGTATATTTTAGCCATCTATTTGTTCCAACTCCTGATGTTGTTCCAATGCAATGATGAAAATACCATGTTACTAATCTTGAATTGAGAAGACCTAATAAGTGTAATAGATTTTTACCCGTCATAAAGAAGACGATATTTACAGAAGTTATTTTTTCAGCATAGGCGAATTTAGGTTCATCCGATAACTCAATCCATACTATTTGTGGCTGATTAAAATCCTCCACATAAGCGCAGTTCCTGAGGTTATATGGAGTATCTCCTTTGTCAGCTCGTTTAGAAATCTTATCCCAGTATTTATCAAGGTGTTGCTTAACAGCAGGATATTCTTCTATGTCTATTCTGGGCATGACACCTTTAACACCATTGTGGGTATTAATTAACCATAATCCAGCCCAGTCGTAACCATAGCGTTTAATATCGCGGCCACGCAAAATCGGTCGAATTAAATCAGCAGTTCGCTGCCTTTCTTCATCAGTAGCGCAATTTGCGAGAATTTCATCCCGCTTCTCTGTGCTGATGATGAAAGCATCGTTATATCCAGTCTTGATGCCATAATTAATCTGAATGTCCCAATCCTTTAACGGCGTGCCAACTGCTTCGATTTTGCGTTTAATACTTTGTTCGATGTCCGACAAGATCACCCAGCTGTCAGAGCCAGAAAAGTCACAAATTGAGTGTTGTTGCTGCACAAAAACGCTCAAATTTTTCACACTATCTTTATTCTGCTTATTGGTGACAGCGCAAACGGTTTCATGCTTGTTCTGACCCTTGGCAAAAAGCAGAATATTGGTATCAACCGTAGCACTCTCAAAAATCTTGACACCAGCAAAATCTATGAGTAGCATAGGGTTTGTTTTCTTTGCAAAGAACTCTCGAGTCTTCTCGCCATAACCAGCTCGCATCCATTTATTGGATGTGATGTAACACAAGTGGCCACCATCTTTGAGCAACTGCCAACCACGCTCATAGAATAGGCAGTAGATGTCACCAGTCCTGGCGAATGTCTGATAGTTGCAGTTCTCATACAGTTTAGCATAGGAGCCACCGTCTTTCTGCAACTGAATGTATGGAGGATTACCTATCACGATATCAAAGCCATCGGAAATGCCGAACATCCATTCTGGGTCAAAGAAGTTAGCGACAGCGTTCTGGTCGTAAGGGTTCCAGCTTGCCAGTTGGTGAGCATCATTGGTGTCGATGGCGTGTCCACTGGAAAGCAATTCTGATAATTCTTGACGAAGTTGTGCATCACGATCACGCAAACGACGTTTCGTGCTTGCAGATTTCGCCATGAAGTGCTGGTGTCGCACTTCGGTCAACTTGGCTCTCGATTCAACAATCAAACGCGGAGTATCGTCGAAAACATTGAGCTGTACCGCCTCGTGACGCTTCAGTGCAAGCAGTGAGTTTGCAGCCACAAACTTGGTCTCAAGGTTAGGCAGCACAGGGATGCCAAAATTAGGTTTGTTCTCATCGCGATCACACTCGCAAATCAACGAAATGAAGAAACGCAGTTTGGTAATCTGAGCAGCAATACATTGGATGTCGCTGCCATAAATACAGTTCTCGATGATAGCTAGTTTAAGCCCATAATCGCTTTCTTCGGGATTAATCCGTTTTAGAACTTCCACAATGCGCTTGAGGGCTCCCATTGGGAATGCTCCAGAGCCGCAGGCGGGGTCGAGGATCTTGATGGTTTTTAAGCGACGAGCAATATCGTTGTAAACCTCGCGTTGCGTTTCATCAGGTATGAACTCATCCGCAAAGAGGGAACGCACTATAGGCGTGTCACCAAGATATTGCACGAGAGATTCATCCACCATGTAGTTGACAATTTCACGGGGCGTATAGAACGATCCACTGCTGTTGCGAGCACTCTCTTGTGTTTCAGGATTATATGCGCCAAGCAAATTCTCGAATACTTTACCAAGCAACTCGGGATCAAGGGCTACCTGCTGCTCCTCGGGAGAGTTTTCTTCGATGGTGAAGTTGTATCGCTTGAGGATTGAGATCAAACCTTTCTCCGGCTCAAAGAAGAGCACATTAGGCACAATGGCGCGATGCTTATATCGTCCGTTAGCAAAGGTGCGGTCGTTGCGGCTAAAGCCGTCATAATTGAAAGCACGTTCCACACCGTCAATGCTTCGAGTTTTATCAAGGCATTCAAACAGACCGCCGTTGACAAATGGCACGGTGGAGAACAAATCGATTACTTCTGACTCGCTAATAGAGAATAGTTCTTCATAACGGTATTTGTTCTTCACGTCACGGCTGACGTTGTGTGAGAACTCACGCTTGTTGCCCTCCTCATCAACAATGGCCTTGTTCAAGGTTGCAAAGAACAGGTTTTGAAGGATGGCATTATAGAAATCACCTTTAGTGTTACTCATTGCATCAAAATCGTTGAGTATCGTGCGCAAGTAAGCGACATCAAAGATTTTGTCGGGCACAAGCTGTTTCTGCTTGATGAACCACACGAACATAATCCGTGTGATCATACGGATTATCTTTGTTTCCAAATCCTCACGGTCATCATCAGGTGTTGATGTGTCTCCAGGGAAGGTTACATTTGATTCTGGGTCAATCGCCCAAAGGTACCAGTTAAACAAGTCGTTGTAGAACTGCTTGGTCAGTACATCGACCGAGAAGGCCTTAGTGATGTCATCAAGAGTGAGGGCACTGCTCTTTAATGACTTGAACTGATCGATAGCAGTGCGTCCGCCATGCCCTTCACCAAGAAGATAAGTAAATCGCTTGGTGTTGGTTGACTGTTTTTCGTATTTGCCATCTTCATTGAAGCCCCATACCTCACTGACATACGAGAACCTGAGTATGGATTCATCCTTCTTGAAACAGAACATAAAAGCACCGGCGAAGCCGTTCATTCGCCAATCGCTTGTCAGCAGATTGCGGATGGCTACCTTGTTGCTCTCAATGTGAACGCTGTCATTGAGTTCTACTTCATAGACACCGATGGTTTTTCCATCGGTCAATGAAATCTTGCCCAAATACAGAGCCTTGCGGGCGATGTCTTTGTTAACATCTATTTCTGTCGTATAGGTATAGAACTCAACTTTGTTGCCGAAAATATCATGCAACAGAGCTTGCCAATTCTCACGGTTGTATTTTGATTCAATAACTGATTTGTAATCCATACTGTTTTCGTATTATATGTAGGGATTTATTGAAAACTCTCTGAAAGAATAATGCTAACATTACCTTCAAGCGCATTGCGTTGGCCCTCATCAGCAAGGAAATAATCATTATATTTCTTTGCCATGTCGATGATTTCATCAAAGGCATTCTCTTTAGTGAGTGTGCCTCTTGTCATCTGTCGATGCATACGCTGTAAACGTTTAGGAATGTAGGTAATTACCCCTCGCTCTGCCAATGATTTCAAATGACTGACAAGGATACGCGTATCGGCATCCTGGATTTCTCTCAAGAAAACATCGACAAAACTCAAAGCTGTGGTGACTTGGACACCAAGATTGCCACGGACGGCACTTGTATTCTCGGTGCTGTTCCTTTCTTGGTTGATTGCCTGTTGGAACGCTGCACATGCCTTGTTAATCTGGTCATGGTGCTGCTGGATACGTTCCACTCTCGGCTCATCTGGAGTTGCCTTAAACAAAGTGAGGGCTTCTATCGTAGGTACTTCTACAGCCGCTGAATCAGAAGCACGGTAGAATGCTTTACGAAGATCTGTCTTCAGGAACACGAGGGTTTCCTGGCTTATCGTGTTACCTTCAACCGTACGCTGCGCTCTACCAGTACGGCTACGTTGAGACATCCTGCTGATGCGGTTGTATTCCTTGCGGTTATTGACGTATAACGCACGTAGCTCCTCGTAGAATGGCAGTTCCTGATCACGCTCAGTAGCAGCCACGTTTTCTTCAAAGAGGCTATCCAGGTCAGGATCAATGATTTCAGCATCAGAATAGATTTGGTTATCCTCTCCAAATGTGGTGTGGAACGTTTGCAGCTTCGAGAGCGCAGTGCGATTGAGATTGATCTCACGGTCTCCCTCTCGTGAAGGATAGAACACATAGTTGTAAATCGTTTCTGAAACGGAACCGATACGATTCACACGGCCGATACGCTGCATCAGTTTCGTGGAGTTCCACGGTGTATCATAGTTAATGATGATATTACTGCGGTGCAGGTTGACACCTTCAGCAAGGGCATCTGTCGTGATGATGATGTGGTACTTATCTTCTTGCTTTTTGTAATTGGCATCGAAATTGGCACGCACCGTTTTGAACATCTGAGCACGGTTCAATGATGAAATGATTATCACATCATCTCTATTGATACGACGTGCCAGGTATTCCACAGTGTCAAACGATTCAGAGAACACGACAATTTTATGACCGGCATTAATGTCGGGGTTGAACAATTCGTTCTCAAGCAGTTCGGCAAATTTCTCGTACTTGGAGTCATCGGCTTCTGTCACGCTCGCCCAATCGGCACACATTCTTTCGAGTACAGCCTGATCCGCCTTTAATTCATCGAGATACTCTGGCTTGAAGTCATCAGGAGTAAAGACAGCGTTTTTGGGGTTGTCTTCCGCCTTACTATCTATCTTCTCTTCAATTTCTTTATCGGTCATGCCCTTGGCATACATTGCATTTAGATCGAGATCTGGAGCAATGAACACCTTGCCTTTTGCGAACATATCAATCATGTTCTGATTGGCCTGGGTGAACCTTTCAAGTGATGTCTTAAAAGAATAGAAACTGCTCTCCAATCGTTTCACCAGACCCGTTTTGCGGATAGATGCCAATGACCGAGATACCAACTCAGCATTGTCATACTTGCCTTGTGCAACTTCGGGTTTAAGACCAGCAATGGCCTGGTATCTCGCATAGAGCAAATCTTTAAGCAGATGTTCAATGGTTTCCTCAAAAAGAGCAGCCAGATGCTCGTTCAATTCATAACCCTCTTTTCTTGGTTTTGCAACTTTTGGGAAACCATGAATGTCTTTATTATAGCGGGGAATACTTTCAATATCAGTTCTCGTACGACGAACAGTGATTGGCTTAATAATGCGAGAGCGCACACGTTCAGCTAGTCTCTTATATTCAGCCAAGTTATAGTTCGGGTCACGACGTAAGCGCCTGAACTCGCTATCAAGCGGGCTGAAAAATGAAGTGAGGTTTGTTACGCCGTCAATAGTACAGCGTCTCGGGTCCTGGAACAAAAGCAACTCGTGATAAATATCCATCGGGGTGTTATTCATCGGGGTTGCCGTGATAAGCATCACTTTTTTCTTATAGCCAGGTATGAAACCGGTTTCTATACGAGGCATCTTACAGATTTCCTGCAAACGCTGGAATGCTCCAGTTGCATGGTTGCGGAAATTATGAGCCTCATCAACAAGCACCAGGTCGTACTCATCAGCATTCCAGAAATTGTAATTATCTGGGTCAAGCACCTTGTCAAGGCTACCATTTGAAATGAATCGAGTGTATTTATCAATACCAAAATCATGGAAAGTTGACTTCCAGTTTTCTTCAACTGCTGGGGGATAAACAACGAGGATTTTGGTATGATCAAGCCCGTTTTCAATAAGGAAACGCTTGGCTATCATGGTAGCTACCACTGTCTTTCCAAGACCAACAACGTCAGCAAGGATGAAGCCATCATATTTCAAAAGCTTTTGATAGCCCTCGTTTACGGCATCGATTTGGTATTCTAATTTGGAATAGCCCTCGGGCATTTCAAATGGATCTGCATTATCCTCTCCCTTGATGCGGTCACCGAAGAACTCAATGAGCATCTTAATATAAACCTCGTAGGGGGTTGCATCAGCACCGAGGTAGGTCTCATCAACATTCTTCTGTAAATCAGCAGCCTCAATAGGACAGTTGACAGCTTCTTCCCAAAGAGTCTCAAATTCTGCTTTTGCAAATGATACATCATCGTTATCTCGCAACATTACATTGAACTCATATTGAGAATCGTCAGAAATTCCCAATCCGCTGCCAGACAAATTGCTGGAACCCGTGATAGCCGCCGCGTCTAAAGTGTGTTCATTGAAGTTCTCTGGGTAAAGAATGTATATCTTGGCATGGATTTTTTTACTAGGATGAGCTCGCAACTCCAACTTGCCGCTCCTTAGGTCATCAATCATTTGGAAGATGCCATCTTCAATTTTTTGAGCATACTTAGAATGTTCAATGTCTAGTTTATATTGGGCAAGATAATCGGCCTTAGTCGCTTCTGGATTCTCAAAGAAAATAATGCCACGGTTGTGGGCATCAGCAATATATTTGTCCACATCGATGCCGATGAGGATGCGTACCTTTTCAACTGAGTCAAGAAACGGTCGAAGTGCAAAATAGCCGGATGCACGAAGGAAGCCCACAACTGAATCTAAGCGGGTGATGTTTGGATTGTTTTCAAGAACGCCTTCGAATTGCTTGATCAAAGTATTTCCGTTCTTGTTCGTGAAAAATTTGGTACTCATACTGTACATATATTAAAAACAAACTCCAATGCAGTCCCTGCAGGCCGACCAAAGCTCATATAACCGCAAAGGAGTTTGCTATATATCGTTGTTCAACGGTCTTTGGCAGGTTTATTCCCATTTTGGGAATAATGGTGAACGCAAATTTACAACATTTTTTAGAAATCAACTCTAAAACTCCAGATGAAAGTTTGAATCACGTCACAGAAAGCCGGTTCCTTCTGTTCGAACAGAAACCGAACAGAAAAAGATGCAGAAAATAGTCGTTATGTGTTCAAGGCAATTGAAAAGGTAGCAGAAAAACATAGATGCATCACAAAAACCATACGGAAAGGTTGACAGAAAATTAAACAGAAAAGCTGACAGAAAAAGGTTCATCAATAACTGTAAATAAGTCAAAAGTATATGCAAAGGTTAGTGTAAATGAGATAAAAGTAAGTGTAAATTGGGGAATGTTGTCTGAAAAGGTGATAGAAAGCTATACTGAAGTGATAGAAAAAGAGATAGAAAAAGAGATAGAAAAAGAGATAGAAAAAGAGATAGAAAAAGCCTCTTCAGTAGAGTTTTGAATTGAGTGTAGAGAAATTCTTGCTACTAGGAGAGATATTGACAACAATTAAGTAGCATGAATATACTTGAGTTGTTAGATCTGCTGCTCATCATACTTGCGGGACAAAAACAAGTTTAGTCCGAACTGCGCATATATAGCGAAGCGGCAAACTAAACCTCTGTGTGTCTTGTTTAACAACGTCGTCTATGAACGAAATTCTGTGAGAAAGCACAGTTTTTTCGTTCTAAATCTCAAGACTATAATGACCAAGACATGTTGAACGAATAGCGCACCTCGGCTCCATCAACCATTTCGCCCAGCCCTTCCTAAAGCATATGGAAGTCGACGGCACGCCATTTAACGAGACATTATAAGTTTATCCATTATCTATGATTTAAAATGTTGACTTAAATGGTTTTAAATTAACGATTTAGCCAATTGTGCGTAAATCCAACTTGAGATCTTTCCATGGTCGTAACTTCATTAATTTATTATATCTTTTAAATTTTCTAATACTAACGAATAAAATAACTGAGTGCCTGAAATGACGTCAGGTTCATTGTATTTTCCGTTTTCATCAATGAAATTATTTAGTTCTTCAGGCGCACTTGTTGGCAGTTCAACTTCTAAAATCCATTGTTTGGCAGCCTTGTTGCTGATAGATATTAAAGATTTCAAAAGATTTTTTTCCTCATTGGTTACAAACTGATTAAGGCAACCAGCAATATTATGAGCATATTCGTTTCTTTTGTCATAACATTTTACCAAAATGTCAAAGTCTTCTCTTTCGATCAGCTTAAAATCAACCATCCAGTCAAACATTGACAATTTGGGATTATTATTCCCATTCCTCTTAATACGTTGGAAAACGGTTCGATTAAACTGTTGTTCTTTATCCTTGTCCTTTGTCGTAAAACATTGTCCATCGTGCCATTTGACTTTCACAAAATCATAATATTTTCCAGTTTGTTCGTCGATGGCCATTCCATTTGAGTAAAATGAACGAATGGTTTCCTTCCAATGCGAAACAAAGTTCTCGAAAACCATGAGGAACAGGCTGTAAAATATCAATTCCTTTTGTAGCCTATCTTTATCTGAAACAATGTTAATGAAATCAGTTGACATAATTATTAAATGCTTAACAATGTTTTATTTAGTGCTATAAGTCTTTGTTCGCGCTTTTCAATGTTTTCCTTGGTAATGTCAGCTAAACCCTTAATGTCTTTTACAATATTGTTTCCGGCTTTAAGTTGGGCAAGGCGGCAATATTCAAGTTCTAAATTGAATTTGTCAAGCAAGAACTGTTCAATGTGGTTGGGAGCAATTCCTTTGATATTGATCTCGTCCTTTAACTCATCCAGATAGACACTATAGAACGTAGTTACGGCTTCGATATACTGCGTGTCTGTTACATTTGATTCCAAGGATAAAATATGGATGCCTGCCCGAAAATAGTTATTCTTCACAAACTCGTTAGCCTTGAAAACCGCATCTTTAGGCGATAGCTCAATTAATCTTCTACATGAAGGTAAATCCTGGATAGGGACGGAACTCTCAACAAGACATTTAAAATTTATTAGTATGTTGAATATATCAAGGGATGCTGCTTGAATATTGACATTGTCCTTCTTGCTGTATTCATTGATTTTGTTTATAATGCGCTTAGCTCCCAGCAACGATGTTTCAAAACAATCATTGATGACTGTCAGGGTATCATGGCAGTATGATTTAAAGTGGAGCTTTCTTTGTTGTTCGTTGACCGCAGTCTTAGTATGATACTTCGAGCACAATCCTTCAATTTGGTTTAGGACATGTGTCTTGTCTTTAATAATTATATAAATTTCTTTCATGATATATATTGTGATTGAATTCCTAAGGCCTCAAACAGTTCAGCCATTTGGGAATAGGTGTGGTCTCGTCCGTTTTCTTCTTTCTCCTTCATCGAGTGGGCTGCATTGCGCAAGGCATCCATGAAGCTGCCGCCATGATTCAGAAAATACTGGTGCAGACTATGCGCTTTGAAGAACTTCTCGGTCTTCTCATATTTGCAGCGCTTGTTGAGTTCTTGCAGTACTGCAGGCTGATCCTGGAAGTGGCGTGACGTATAGGTAAAATAGAACAGGAAGAACAGTTCGGTGCAACGCTCGTTCTCAATAAAGCGAATGGTATAGGTCTGATCTGTCTTTTTGATGCTCCAGGTGCCCTCAAGACGCTTTTTCAAGTTAAGATAGTTTTGCTTTTCAGCGCCGTCTTTCTTATTGTCCATATCTATAACACAGAAAATCAAATTGTAGCCCCTGCTCTTGGCTTTTTCGATTTCCTGTTCAAGATCCTCAAGACTTGTGGAGTGCTTGGGGTACATTGGGCGCAAGTTAAGCTGAGTGAACTCATCTTTCAAGGAATTGAAATAGTAGTATTCCGTAATTCCTTCGCCAATCACAGCTATCGAGTCTTTAATCTTCGTCATCTTCCAAATAAATGATGGGTGAACCTAATCTCGGAACAGCACCAAGCCGCCCTGCCTTATAAGCATTGTATAAAGAAAGGTTTTTGTGTAGACCGAACTCATCAACCCTTGTATATTTTGAGTAGGCCCCTTCGCGGTCTTTCTCAGCAAGAAATACAAAGTCCCGATGGGTGTTGAGCAGTTCTTCATCCAGTAGTGCTGTTTCCTGTGTAGTAAAAATCAACTGGGATTTCTTGGAATTCAATACAAATGCATTCAGGAAGTACAATAACAAGTCATCATGCAATTCTGAATCAATCTCGTCAATCAAGAAAACATGATCGCCCGTCAGGGCACTATAAAGGTAGGAAAGGTTCGACAAGAACTTCTTTGTCCCTTTGGACTGCTCGTCAAGACTTAAAATAAATATTTTGTCGCCTGCTGCGCATTTAAAGTATGCTTTGGTCTGTTGAATCTTGAACGTGGGAATACTGGTAATGGGCTCTGTGCTATTACCGATGGCCAGCATGTTGCCGATGGGATGCTTCTCGCTGACGACCTCGGTATAGAAATCAACGATGTTAAAGTCGGCTTTTTGTAGCAGTTTAAGAAAAAAGCGTTTGGTCTTGTCATTCTTTTCGGCCGATCTTAGCATTGTGGCGAGAGCATTTTGCATGGAATTAACTTCATGCATGTAACTTGTCATCCATCGGTGAAGATCTGCTATGTATTGTGCATCGTTATTAAATGCCATTTTGCCAAAGACGGACAACACTGAATGGTTATTCAGTGTATTCCGTAGAAATGTATCTTTTGATTTAGCTGAAAGCTTTAGATCTCCAAACTTAATCTTTGCCCACGAGTCCTCCGAAACAAAATGTCGCTCATAAAATAATGCTTTAGCTCCATGAGGGTACCAGTCCATCAATTCATCCAATATATATTTCTCGTTGAATGTGATGGTGTAGTCATAGCGGATGTCATTGGCATAGAATGAAACGAAGAGTGTTGAGGACTTGTCGTTGTTCAAAGCGAATGCACGACGGGTGAGAACAGGCTGAGACCGATCATTCTGTGGGTAGTACAGCAGTTCAAAAACGTTTTGAATAGCTAACAGGAGATTTGACTTACCCGAAGCATTGGCGCCATAAATGACCGCCAACTTGTTAACACGTTTATTCCCTCCGACATCAACCGATGCCCATTCGTCGTCTTTGGACTTCGTTTCAAAGTTAACGGTTTGCCGTTCCTTAATCGACAGAAAGTTTTCTGCCCAAAATTCTCGTATCATGTTATATTGTATTGAAGTTTTGGTGCAAAGGTATATCATTTCAAGTAAAATAACAAAATATTTTGTTGATTTTTGTAAGATTTTTACGAAAATAGTAGAAATTTCACGATTTTTACTGTTTCTTGATGCGGTTCTAATTTGCGATGGGTTACTTCATTGTTCTCATTTTGTTCTTAAGAATCTGTTTACAGTTCAAGGACTTGGGTATTAAAACAAGAAATTACGGTTGCTCACTGAAAAGGTAGAACAACCGTAAATGCTGGGGAACGACGAGCTACGGAATTCAATCAATAGCCCCTCGATGTTTTATGATTGGATATATCTTTGCAATAGCCCATAGACCAGGGAAAGTGTAGATATCTTTCATAATGAGTTTCTTGGGTATCTTCCAACAAATCAACATATTAGGCCTTAAACAGGGATATTGTTTCCCTAAGTCATTTTGAAAACGTTCAAATGTATCTGGAATGCTCTCTAAAAACTCATTCAATAAACTCCTATTAGGGGTTTTATCGGAGTAGGATGTGACAATATGGAGCCCAATTCTAATCACGCCCATTGTTGCTTCTTCGTAAGATTTTAGAGCTTTCTCTATACTTTGTAACTGCTCGTTCATTTTAATCCATGGCTGTATGACCTTTCGATATCTCGTTTTTGCTGTGGTAAAACAATCAAAGCTGTGTTTCAACTCAATAACAAAGCTATATCCTTTATAAATGCACCAGTAGTCTATTCTGCCGGTTGACTTTTCAACTTGAAATCTTCTGTTATCACACACTCTTACAGTTGGGATTTCCACCATTACCATTGAATTGCAAAGCTTTGATAGTTTAGGCAAAAGGATGCTGTCAAGAGGGCGTTCTGAATACGTATAGGGCAAATCACTAAACACTTTGTTGTCATACTTTGTGCTTAGTTTGGCCATACCAAAGAAAAGGTTCTCAATCAGTTCTTTAGCTACAGAAAAACCGTTGCCAGTCATGTTGGCAGACTCTTCTTCAAAAGAAAGTCCATATTTGCTAATAATCATTGTAATACTCTTTAAAAAACATACGTTCTTGCAAAGATACCATACTTCATCTACAAAACACTTTTTTACTTCTTTCTTCGTTGTTCATCAATGAAAATCTGAATTTCACCTAAATCTCCAATCTCTTTCGGGAGAACGAACATATTGTACGGACTTGCTAGCTTCTTGAAATGCTCCTTAATAGCAACAATATCTAGTTCCTCAATGGACTTATTGCTATTGAATCCAACTGGATCAATATGGCAAACCTTCCAGTCAGGCAAAGAGAAACCACCTAGTGGTCTTGTGTATTTGCCTTTATTTTTGACATCTTCAGTTTGCATGAAAACCATTGGTATTTCGTTATTGAAAAGCATTTCCTTTAGTTGTTTGAGCGTGTAAGTCTCGTTATTCATAACACGACCACATACCCAAATAGAAAAAGTATTATCGCTAACAATAATTTCTCGCTTACTTGGGTGGATGAAGGATTGACCTTTGAGCTTATTTGCATCTTTTCTGATGATTAATGGCATTTCTTCGTCTTCAATCCACTCATTGATCACTTGTTCCCAGGATTCTAGAACATCATTACCTATGTACGGGTTATGTTCTGATCCCTTCCAAAGTGAGGCTATCTCTTTGATTTTTTCACGGATTTCATCACCAATTAAATCCTTTTTAGGTAAACTCTTCACTGGCGTTTCTTTCAAAAAGCCAGTCGTTCCTGTCAGGAACTGTAAAGCTTTTCTGGGTGGATGGCTCATGTGGTAAATACCACTATCCCTATAGCTTTTAGATGCTACAACATTCGGAAACACTCGATAGAAATCCGCTTTCGTCATTTGAAAAGTCCCATCTGGAGTATGAACAGCAAAGATATCGTCATCATTTAATGGTTCAATAACGTCTGCCTTGAAACATAACCTACTAAAAGAATACTCAACCATAATCTGAATCTTATTTAAACATAGTGGCAAATTTACATCCTTTTGTTGAATCAAGTTGTTATGAAAGTCTTTTTTGTTTACTTTTCAGCTTTGGGAAAAATACAGCACCACCAATGTCGCAAGATGGCATCAGTGGTGCTGTATGGATCAAGATATATCTTATATAAGCTGATCTTCTTCTATTGTATCCAGATAGAACTTTGGATACCTTAGATACTTTTCTCCAACAGCTATTTTGTAACATAAGTGGGTTGCGGTACCTGCGATAAGCCAAGAGGCTACCGCTAGTTCGGGAGGTGGCAAGATGCATTTTTCATTCTCATAGGATGCCACAACCTGCTCAATCCACGGCTTTGGCTCACCCCAAAATTTATAATAGTTGAAAATATGCTTTATCATTTTCACTTCAAACCCACGGTGATCGTCATCACAGATGTCTTTTAACTGTATTCCTGTCGGCGTAACAACGAAAACAAGTCCAGCCCATCCGATGTTGTACGGATGCAATACAGGGATGTTGTATTTCTGGCACCATTCATCAAAAACAAATGGAATATCTGAGTCATATTTCAATGCATTTATTGCAATGTCGCGTCCTTTAACCAGGCCTTCAACATTATCTTTATCAATGGCTCCATCAATGATACTAATATTTGCGTCAGGATTAATCTCCATCAGGCGCCTTTCTAGGGCATTGACTTTTGGTGACCCAATATCATTATGGGTATAGTTCTGGTGATTCAAATCTGATTCCTCTACGACTTCATCATCTACTATCGTAAGTGTTTCAAAGCCAAAACGCAGCAAACATTCGGCGATGACACCACCAATGCCAGCGCCAGCAATAATGATTTTGAAAAACTTAATTCTTGATTGCTGTTCTTCTCGAACATAAACTCTGTTTCTTGAATATCTTTCCATCTTCTCAAATATTAATTTTTCCACAAAAGTATATCTGACCAAATTCTGATGCAATACCCAAATGGGTACTTCTAACTGATTGACAGATACTTTGACCCATTTGGGTATATTTTCTGAGAGAATGAAACACAGTCATTTAAAACATAGTGGCAAACTCAGTGTGGTTAGTTAAAAAGTAGGACAAGTGACGGAAAACGCTACAGAGGCCGAAAGACGTGGTATCATCTGACACTCTTCGGAGATAGATGTAAAAGGTGTTTTGTGAATTGTTGGTTCTAATTGTCCTCTTCGTTAGAACCAATTTTGAAATGTAAGGGCATAAATGGCTGGTTGTTGGTGCGATTTTCTTCTTGGAGCTTGCATCACTCTAATTTTGCATTCGATTTCGTGGTAGTGCCTAGGGTTTCAAGATTGTCGGCCTCGATACTTCTTGAAATCTAAAATGCAAAAGGATCCGTGCATAAAGTACCATGTAAATGAAGAACAAAAAGTTTAACACATATATATATTATTATGAACACAGAAAACAAAATCTTAGGCAGTCAATTGATTGTGATGACAAGGTCTGACCTTGACACCATGGTGAATGAGATGGCACAAAACATCGTCGCTGCTCAGACCAGGAACGTGCAAAATGATAGTGAGACAGGTATGGATGCCCCCGAAGATAGGCGATTCATCACCCGTAAGGAAACGGCGAGCCTGCTGCATGTGAACTTCACCACGCTATGGCGATGGAACAAGCTAGGATATCTCCGTTCCAGAAAGGTTGGTGGTAGGCGTGTCATGTACAAATACAGCGATGTGATGGCTTTGCTCAATGGCTAAGTTTGATAAGGAAGGAGGTCTTTATGGCAAAAGGCTCAAAGACTATTCTGCTCTTCACGGAACAGCGGGATGCCATCGGCTATCTTACGGATGAAGAAGCAGGGCAGATATTCAAGGCCATCTATGACTATGCCGACGAGGGAGTCGTGCCTAAATTTCCCGGTCCAATGATGTCGGTATTTGCGATGATCAGATCGCAGATAGACCGCAGTAGAGATGCCTATAAAGAGAAGTGTCTGAAGAACAGCGCTAACGCCAGAAAACGCTATGCATCCAAACAGCAGGAAACCAACGAACGTATGCCATCGGATGCGAACGCATGCGACGGCATCCCTCCGCATCCCGTCGCATGCCTTCCTAATCCTAATCCTAATCCTAATCCAAGTCCTAATCCAAATCCTAACATTGATGATGGAACTAACATTTCCATCATCAATGATGTGGAAATGATCGAGGGTGAAGAATACCCATTTGACAAAATCTGGGAAGTGTATGACAAGCCAATAGGTGATCAAGAACATCTAAGACAACGCTGGAACGCACTGTCACACGATGATAAGAAAGCCATTTTCGCCTATGTTCCCTTATATGTGAGGGCACGGCCTGAAAGAAAATACCGCAAGGACTTTGCAAACTTCCTCACCTGCCGCACATGGGAAACGACACCTATCAATTCAGCCGACCTACAAAATGGAAACAATCAACGATGTTATCAATCAATTGAAACAAGAAGGAATGCGGCCCAGCGGACCACCTTACAGCTTGTCAACAAACTCATCGGCGCAAGAAATGAACCTGTCGCCGACTTTGATGAAGATTAAGAACAAGTACCCCACGGTAAAAGAATTCCTGGTCGCCATCAATCCGGACAGACAATTGCAGATATGCAGTAATCCAGAGGATTGCTATTTCGGCAACTCCCCTACATTAACTTCTCTGAACAAAATCTACGGACAAGGAGCGGCTGAAGTGTGGCTTTCAGCCGAGGTGCAAGAGGCATGTTTGTTCATGGGTATAAAGGAAATGCCGGACATCAATCAGACGGAGAAGTTGGTCAAGATAATCGCACTGCAATATGGCTATCTGAAGGTTGACGAACTGCAGCTGTTCTTCTTCAACTTCTGCTCTGCGAAATATCGTCATTTCTACAGTACCTTTGACCCGTCTATCATCATTCTTAGCCTTCGTGATTTCCTGAGTGACAGGAGCCGGGCATATGAGAAACGTGAGCAAAGGGAAAGAGATCGTGAGCGTGAGGAGTGGAAGAAGAACGCCATAACCTATGAAGAGTACCAACGGCGGAAAAAAGAGATGGGACAATGAAATACAAGATGTAAAATAGGGGTTGCCGAAAGCTTGCTTCTCGGCCCCCGTTTTTTTTAAGAGAATCGACAAAAAGGAATAGTGTTTTATAAAAACTCTTAGCCTAATAAGAGTTAACTTTCGTTAACACATGGTTGTCCTTGCCAAAATATGATTTTGGGGAGCAAGCTCGTACAAGAAAATGGTGTAAAATCAAGTTGTAAAGATAAATACCCCGACCTTTGTAGCATTGAACTATACAATGCCTTATTGCGGATGCTCTTATGCGTTTCCTTTAAAATTCGGTGGGGCAAATGTGGGGCAAAATGAAAAAGCAAAATCGCAAGTGGCTCATTTTTAAGCACTTGCGACTTCGTTATGTGATCCCTACAGGATTCAAACCTGTAACCTTTTGATCCGTAGTCAAACGCTCTATTCAATTGAGCTAAGGGACCATTTTTCGTTTTTTGCGCTGCAAAGTTACTGCCTTTTTTTGAACTGGCAAG
>Ga0247609_10001592_pt1 | contig 26471 bp, 17 predicted proteins | sample 172DNAGHGlowgp2_FD_193487 | JGI IMG/M metagenome (GOLD analysis project Ga0247609, IMG submission 193487) | Sheep rumen microbial communities from Palmerston North, Manawatu-Wanganui, New Zealand - 1728 DNA GHGlow gp2 | ecosystem: Host-associated > Mammals > Digestive system > Stomach > Rumen ...
ATCGTACTGCCCAAGACTATTACGACGATAGGCGGCAATGCCTTCCGCTATTCCGGCGTGAAAAGCATCAACCTGCCTGACGGCATCAGGGCACTGGGTGAGAGTTGCTTCAAAGACTGCCGATTGGAGGAAATCCATCTGCCCGATAACCTGAAGGAGATTGGCGTAGAGGCCTTTGAAGGACTCCCGCTGAAGGAGATTCACTTTCCCAAGGGGCTGACGACCATCAAAAGAGAAGCTTTCCAAGGCTGTCAGAATCTGACGGAGATTGACTTGCCCGACAGCCTGCAAATCCTCGACTACGAGGTGTTCAGTGGTTGTTTGAATCTCCGAAAAGTCACCACCCACAGCAATCTGAAAAGCATCCGTTCCGGTTGCTTCGCATATTGTAGCAAGTTGACGACTGTCGTTCTGGGTGGAAAGATCGAAGAGTTAAGCGGATTCAACGGCTGTAGCGCCTTGGAGAGTTTCACCGTCCCAGAAGGTACACTAAGGGTTCTTTCCGAAGCCTTTGCCGGCTGTACGTCGCTGAAAGAAATCGTGTTGCCCAACAGTGTTTACGAAATGGGACAGCGTGTGTTCAGCAATTGCTCCAGTCTGACGGAGGTGACGCTGCCCAGAGCGATAAAATACATTCAGATGGGCATGTTCAGCTATTGTAAAAGCCTGAAGAGTCTGACCATTGGCGAGAATGTAAAGAATATAGCAGGTGATGCCTTCGAGGGCTGTGAGAGTCTCAGACACCTGACAGTTCGTGGACGTACGCCGAGTTCCTATGCTTCTTCGACGTTCTCGCAGGACATCCTCGACCTGTTCAATGAGGGTGAGCTCAGCGTTCCCGCAGGTAGCAAGGAGACCTACGCCAAGGCTGAGTTCTGGAAAAACTTCAAGCAGGTGACGGAGTACGACCCAGGGACACTCTATCAGGCTGTTCCTCTGACCATTTGGCAGGGAGGAGGACGTGTCACCTGCAACGGCCAAGTGTGTTCTGAGGGTGAGTCCATGCTACTTGTGCCGGAGGGAGAAGCGTTTACTCTTACCTTCCTGCCTGACGAAGGCAAAAGGGTGCGCGAAGTGGAGCAAAGGTATTCGGGCGGCTCAGACTATCTGGGTAAGAACGTGAAGGACAACCAGTTGACCATCAGCGCCATCAAGGGCGGAATCTGGGTATTCTTCGATGTAGCTCAGGCTAATCTCGACATCGTACAGAATGAGATGGGCTGTGTGCGCATTCTGGTAGATATCGACAAGACCTACGGCTGTCGCATCATCGAGGAAGATGGCTGGCAGGTGCACAGCATTACTTATAATGGCGAGGACATTACCAACAAGGGCGGTAAGGAGAATTACATTCAGACACCCATCGTCAAGGGCGATGCTGTTGTCCGCATTGCCTTAGAACAAAGCCAAACGGGCATTACGAAACCAGAGCAAAACGGTATGAGGGTGTTGGGAGACGCAGAAGGTATTGTCATTAAGAATGCCAAGCAAGACGAAATCATCAGCGTCTATCTCCTGAACGGACAACTGGTAAGGAGCATCAGAATTACAGGTAGCAACGAGCGTATTGCATTGCCAACTGGAGAGATTTACCTAATTAAGACTGAGACACATACAATCAAGATACGATTGTAATCATCACGAGGAGTTTTTTGTATCTTAAAATTTGCAAGTGTCGATTATAATGCTTACCTTTGCAGCTGAATTTCAGAAGGTATATGGAAGAAGCGAACAATATGCAAGAGCAGGAATATGTGCCACGCACTGAATATCAAGAGCAGGAGCACATGGTGTTGCGTACGGAGGGCCTGGTGAAGATTTACGGTAAGCGCACGGTGGTGAATGACGTGTCGTTCGACGTGAAGCAGGGCGAAATCGTCGGTCTGTTAGGCCCTAACGGTGCTGGTAAGACGACGTCGTTCTATATGACGACGGGACTGATTGTCCCCAACAAGGGGCATATCTATCTGGGCGATGAGGACGTAACAACATACCCTGTATACAAGCGAGCCCGTGCCGGTATCGGCTATCTGGCGCAGGAGGCCTCCGTGTTTCGTAAGATGACGGTCGAGGACAATATCCTGTCAGTATTGGAGATGACGGGTAAGCCGCGCGAGTATCAGCTGGAGAAGTTGGAGAGCCTGATCAAGGAGTTCCGTCTGCAGAAAGTGCGCAAGAATACTGGTGACCGCCTTTCGGGCGGTGAGCGCCGTCGTACGGAGATTGCCCGTTGTCTGGCTATTGAGCCGAAGTTTATCATGCTGGACGAGCCGTTTGCCGGTGTGGACCCCATTGCCGTCGAGGACATCCAGTTTATTGTGTGGAAACTGAAGGACAAGAATATCGGTATTCTCATTACCGACCATAACGTGGAAGATACGCTGTGTATCACCGACCGAGCCTATCTGCTGTTCGAGGGTCGCATCCTGTTCCATGGGTCGCCAGAGGAACTGGCTTCCAATCCCGTAGTGCGCAAAAACTACCTGACGGAGTCATTTGTGTTGCGCCAGAAGGACTTCTCAGCATTAGAGGAACAGCGTAAGGCAGAGGATGGTGAAGAATGACCATTGGTCCATTGACGATTGACCATTGGCCAGTGAGTATTAGGGCTTTTGGTTAAAAAATAATAATGTTCAATGTTCAATGTTCAATGTTCAATGAATATTTTGTAATTTTGCACGCTCAAAACGAAAGTATATTATTAAATAAGGTATAAGAAAGAGATGAATATTACATTTGAAGCTCCTGACAAGATCAATGGTCTGATGACCATCACATTGGAGTCGGCTGACTATCAGCCTGAGGTCGAGAAGACCCTGAAAGACTATCGTAAGCGCGCCAACATTCCTGGATTCCGTCCTGGTCAAGCCCCGATGGGTATGATCAAGCGCCAGTTCGGCACCAGCGTCAAGGTGGACGTGGTGAACAAGATGTTGGGCGAGAAGTTGTACGATTATGTTCGTGAGAACAAAATCCAGATGTTGGGCGAGCCCCTTCCCAGCGAGCAGCAGGAAGCTCTCGACTTCGAGAGTGACAAGCCCCTGACCTTTAAGTTCGACATTGCCGTAGCTCCTGAGTTTGAGGCAAAGCTGAGCGGTAAGGATAAGATTGACTTCTACAATATCACCATCGACGACAAGATGATTAATCAGCAGGTGGAGATGTACCAGAGCCGTGCCGGTCAGTACGAGAAGGTTGAGCAGTTTGATGCCGAGCAGCGTGACATGCTGAAGGGTGACCTGCGCGAGGTAAATGGCAGCATTGAGGTTGCTGATGCCGTGCTGATGCCTCAGTATATGAAGGTGGAAGACCAGAAGAAGCTGTTCGACGGCTGTAAGCTGGGTGACGTCATCACCTGGAATCCCCGCAAGGCTTATCCTGAGAGTGACATCGAGGTTAGCAGTCTGCTGAAGATTCAGAAGGAAGATGTGAAAGACCACGAAGGTGACTTCACCTATCAGATTACTGAAATCAGCCGTTTCGTGAAGGCTGAGGTGAATCAGGCACTGTTCGACCAGACCTTCGGCGAGGGTGCTGTGAAGAGCGAGAAGGAGTTCCGTCAGAAGATTGCCGACCAGATCAGTCAGCAGTTCAAGGCCGACAGCGACTATAAGTTCTTGCAGGACGTCCGTGCCCATATGGAGAAGAAGGTTGGCAAGTTGGCATTCCCCGAGGCTATCCTGAAGCGTGTGATGATTCAGAACAACAAAGACCGCAAGGATGCTCAGGAGTATGTGGAGAAGAACTTCGATCTGAGCATCAAGGAGTTAGGCTGGCACCTCATCAAGGAGCAGCTCGTCGCCGCTCAGGGTATCAAGGTTGAGGAAGACGACCTGAAGCAGGTTGCCAAGGAGGCCGCCCGTGCACAGTTTGCCCAGTACGGTATGAGCAATGTTCCCGACGAGTATCTTGAGAACTATGCTCAGGAGATGTTGAAGAAGCGTGAGAATGTTGACGGCCTCGTTGACCGTGCCGTTGACGTGAAGCTGACAGCCGCCCTGAAGGGTGTGGTGAAACTCGACGAAAAAGACATCGCTTTTGAAGATTTCCAGAAGCTGTTGCAGGAAAAGTAAAAAGTTGGTGATTGGCAGTTGGCTAATGGCCAAAAGCTAACAGCTAACAGCCAATTATAATTATTTAACCAAAAAAAAGAGCCGGAATGCTTTGCGTTCCGACTTTTTTTTGTAATTTTGTATCTACTTTTCGCGAAAAAGGCAGGTAGCCCCCTGCTTTTTGTCATAAATAAGGAAAAAAATGAAAGAAAATATGAACAACGATTTTAGAAAATATGCTACCAAGCATCTCGGAATTAATGGTCTCGTGCTCGACGAAGTGATGAGTGCACAGGCACAGTATCTGAACCCCTATATTCTGGAGGAGCGTCAGCTGAACGTCACCCAGATGGATGTCTTCTCGCGACTGATGATGGACCGCATCATCTTCCTCGGAACACAGATTGACGACTACACTGCCAACACGCTACAGGCGCAGTTGCTGTATCTGGACTCGGTAGACTCGGGCAAGGACATCTCCATCTACCTGAACTCCCCTGGCGGCAGTGTGACAGCCGGTCTCGGCATCTACGACACCATGCAGTTCATCTCCAGTGACGTGGCTACTATCTGTACCGGTATGGCTGCCTCGATGGCTGCCGTCCTGCTCGTGGCAGGAACAGAGGGCAAGCGTTCGGCACTGCCCCACAGCCGTGTGATGATTCACCAGCCTTTAGGCGGTGTTCAGGGTCAGGCCAGCGATATCGAGATTGAAGCCAAGGAGATTATGAAGTTCAAGAAGGAACTCTACACCATCATCTCCGAGCATTCACACACGCCGTATGACAAGGTGTGGAACGACTCTGACCGCAACTACTGGATGACTGCCGAAGAGGCCAAGGAATATGGTATGATTGATCAAGTGCTGAAGAAGAAGTAATGGCAAAGAAATGTAATTTCTGTGGACGTAGCGACCGTGAGGTGAAACTCCTGATTACAGGTGTCGACGGGGCAATCTGTGAGGATTGTGCCATTCAGGCCTATCAGGTGGCTACTGCCAACGGCTATGGACCTGATGCCAAGAAGAATGCCAATAATGGCAAGAAGCTGAATGTGCCCAAGCCCAAGGAAATCAAGGCCTATCTGGATCAGTATATCATCGGTCAGGATGAAGCCAAGAGATATCTCTCTGTTGCCGTCTACAACCACTATAAGCGTTTGCAGCAACCCGACAGTGACCAAGGCGTGGAAATCGAGAAGTCGAACGTCATCATGGTGGGTTCGACGGGTACTGGCAAGACCCTGTTGGCGCGAACCATTGCCAAACTGCTGGACGTGCCGTTTACCATTGTCGATGCCACTGTGTTTACGGAGGCCGGTTATGTCGGCGAGGATGTAGAGAGCATTCTGACCCGTCTTTTGCAGGTTGCCGACTATAATGTAGAGGCTACACAGCGCGGTATTGTCTTCATCGACGAGATTGACAAGATAGCCCGTAAGACGGACAATCCCTCTATTACCCGTGACGTCAGCGGTGAGGGTGTGCAACAGGGATTGCTGAAACTGCTGGAGGGAACCACCGTCAATGTTCCCCCCAAGGGTGGCCGCAAGCATCCGGATCAGGAGTATATCGGCGTAGACACCCGTAATATCCTGTTTATCTGCGGTGGTGCTTTCGACGGTATTGAGCGCAAGATAGCCCAGCGCATGAATACTCATACAGTAGGCTATAACTCCGTACAGAATGTGAGAAAAATAGATAAGGAAAACCTGATGCAGTATATTGTGCCGCAGGATTTGAAGTCGTTCGGACTGATTCCTGAGATTATCGGTCGCCTGCCTGTGCTGACTTATCTGAATCCGCTGGACCGCGACGCCTTGACGAAGATACTGACGGAGCCCAAGAACTCCATCGTGAAGCAGTATGAGAAACTGTTTGAGATGGACGGTATCAAACTCACGTTCACTCCAGAGGCCTTGAATCTCATCGTCGACAAGGCTGTGGAGTATAAATTAGGTGCTCGCGGACTACGCTCCATAGTGGAGAATATCATGATGGAGGCGATGTTCGAAGTACCTTCAAAACGAGTGAAATCCTTTGACGTGACGAAAGAGTATGCCCAGGAGCAACTCGACAAGTCGCATCTACAATAACACCAATAAAGTCTATGGCAAAGAAGAAACAAAATCTGACAGAAGCGCTGAAGAAGTATTTTGGCTTCGACACCTTCAAGGGTGATCAGGAAGCTATCGTACAAAATGTGTTGGACGGCAAGGACACCTTTGTGTTGATGCCGACAGGTGGCGGTAAGTCACTCTGCTATCAATTGCCCTCCCTGTTGATGGAGGGAACGGCTATCGTCATCTCTCCCCTGATTGCCCTGATGAAAAATCAGGTGGATGTCATCAGTTCGATGAGTGACGAAGGGACGGCTCATTACCTGAACTCGTCGCTGAACAAATCGGCCATCGATCAAGTGAAAGCCGATATCCTGGAGGGTAAGACGAAGTTGCTCTATGTAGCTCCCGAGTCGCTGACCAAGGACGAGAATGTGGAATTTCTCAAGCAGGCGAAGATCTCGTTCTACGCCATTGATGAGGCTCACTGTATCTCGGAATGGGGCCACGACTTCCGCCCCGAGTATCGCCGTATCCGTCCGATTATCAATGAGATAGGCAATGCACCTATCATTGCCCTGACAGCAACGGCTACGGACAAGGTGCGTACGGATATCAAGAAGAACCTGGGTATTCTCGATGCCACCGAATTCAAGAGCTCGTTCAATCGTCCGAACCTTTATTACGAGGTACGACCGAAGACACGGGATGTCGATAAGGACATCATCAAGTTCATCAAGCAGCATCCGGGCAAGAGCGGCATCATCTACTGTCTGTCGCGCAAGAAAGTTGAGGAACTGGCAGAAATTCTGAAAGCCAACGACATCAAGGCAGCAGCCTATCATGCCGGACTGGAGTCGGCACTCCGTTCGCAGACGCAGGACGATTTCCTGATGGAGAAGATTGACGTCATTGTGGCTACTATCGCCTTCGGCATGGGTATCGACAAACCCGACGTGCGATTTGTCATCCATTACGACATTCCCAAGTCGTTGGAAGGATACTATCAGGAGACTGGGCGCGCCGGTCGTGACGGCGGTGAGGGAATGTGTATCACGTTCTATGCCCAGAAGGACCTGCAGAAACTCGATAAGTTTATGGAGGGCAAGCCTGTTGCCGAGCAGGACATCGGTCGTCAGTTGCTGGCCGAGACTGCTGCCTATGCCGAGACAAGCATCTGCCGCAGGAAAATGCTGCTGCATTACTTTGGAGAAGAGTATAAGCAGGACAACTGCCACAATTGCGACAACTGTCTGCACCCCAAGACCAAGCAGGAAGCCAAAGACTTGCTGGTATTGGTGTTGACGACCATTCATGCCCTGAAGGAGAATTTCCGCTCAGATTATATCGTCGATTTTGTCATTGGCAAAGAGACCGAAGAGATTCTTGCCCATAAGCACCAGAACCATGATTTGTTTGGTGCCGGTGAGGATATGGAACACAAATTGGTGAATCCCGTCATCCGTCAGGCGCTGATTTCCGGCTATTTGAAGAAGGATGTCGAGAACTACGGACTCCTGAAGCTGACTTCGGCAGGAAAGAAATTCCTGAAGAATCCCGTGTCGTTCATGATTGTCGAGGACAATGATTTCAATGAGGACTACGATTCGCCGTCAGAGCATGAGGGAAGCATCAGTGCCCTCGACCAGACGCTGAGCGCCATGCTGAAAGACCTGCGAAAGAAGGTAAGCCGCAAGATGGAACGTCCTCCATACGTCATCTTCCAGGACGTGTCGATAGAGCAGATGGCCACCGACTATCCTGTCACTTTGGAAGAATTGAAGAATATTCAAGGTGTTGGCGAAGGCAAGGTTCGTCAGCCATACGCCAAGGAATTTGTCGACCTCATTAAGCGTTATTGTGAGGAAAACGAGATAGAACGTCAGGCCGATATGCGAGTACGCACGGTAGCCAAGAAGTCTATTCTGAAAGTAAAGATCATCCAGGCCATTGACCGTCAGATAGACCTTGACGATATTGCCACTGCGCAGGGTTTGGAGTTTGGAGAGCTGTTAGACGAGGTGGAGGCTATCGTTTATAGTGGTACGAAGCTGAACATCGACTATTTCCTCGATGAAGTGATGGACGAAGACCATGTGGATGACATCTACGACTACTTTGCCGACAGTGAGAGTGACTCGTTGGAGGACGCCATCAACGAACTGGGTGGCGAATGTACGGAAGAAGAAATCCGACTGGTGCGCATCAAGTTTATCAGCGATATGGCGAACTAAGGGAATTAAAAGTTAAGAGTTAAGAATTAAAAATTATATAGATATGGCATCATTTATTGACGACAAGATTGTGATGGACGGTTTGACTTTCGACGACGTCCTATTGATTCCGGCTTATTCGGAAGTGCTGCCCAAGATGGTAGAGTTAAAAACCCATTTCTCGCGTAACATCGAGCTGAACGTGCCTTTTGTGACGGCAGCAATGGATACGGTTACCGAGAGTCAGATGGCTATTGCCATTGCCCGTGAGGGAGGTATCGGCGTGATTCATAAGAATATGTCGATAGAAAACCAGGCCCGTGAGGTGGCTATCGTAAAGCGTGCAGAGAACGGTATGATCTATGACCCTATCACTATTCCTCTGGGCAGTACGGTTGCTCAGGCACTCGATATTATGGCCGAGTATCATATCGGCGGTATTCCTGTGGTTGATGACGGAAAGCATCTGGTGGGCATTGTCACCAACCGTGACCTGCGCTTCGAGCGTCGCTTGGATCGTCCCGTTGAGGAGATTATGTCGAAGGATCACCTTGTGACCACTCATCAGCAGACCGACTTGACAGCTGCTGCACAGATTCTGCAGGAGAACAAGATTGAAAAGCTCCCTGTTGTAGACAAGGACAACCGTTTAATCGGTCTGATTACCTATAAGGATATTACCAAGGCCAAGGATAAGCCCATGGCCTGCAAGGATGAGAAGGGTCGTCTGCGTGTGGCTGCCGGTGTCGGTGTGACAACAGATACCCTGGATCGTATGCAGGCTTTGGTTAACGCCGGTGTTGACGCTATCGTTATTGATACGGCTCACGGACATTCTAAGGGCGTTGTCGACAAACTTCGCGAGGCTAAATTGTCGTTCCCCAATATTGACATTGTGGTAGGTAATATTGCTACTGGCGAAGCTGCCAAGATGCTGGTGGATAATGGTGCTGATGCCGTGAAGGTAGGTATTGGCCCGGGTAGTATCTGTACTACACGTGTCGTTGCTGGTGTGGGTGTTCCCCAACTGAGTGCAGTATATGATGTTTACAGCGCACTGAAAGGTACTGGTATTCCTCTTATTGCCGATGGCGGCTTGCGCTATTCCGGCGATATTGTCAAGGCGATTGCCGCTGGCGGTAGCTGTGTGATGGTTGGTTCGTTGGTGGCAGGTACAGAGGAAAGTCCTGGCGATACCATTATCTACAACGGCCGTAAGTTCAAGAGCTATCGTGGCATGGGTTCACTGGAGGCTATGGAGCACGGTTCCAAGGACCGCTATTTCCAGGCAGACACGAAGGATGTCAAGAAACTTGTTCCAGAGGGCATTGCAGGTCGTGTGCCTTACAAGGGAACGGTACAGGAAGTCATCTATCAGATGGTAGGTGGTCTGCGTTCAGGTATGGGCTATTGTGGTGCTGCGACCATCGAGAAGCTGCATGAGGCGAAGTTCACGCGTATCACCAATGCTGGTGTCAATGAGAGTCATCCGCACGACATCACGATTACCAGTGAGGCTCCTAACTATTCAAGGCCCAACGACTGATTATAATCACGAATTTAACGAATTACACAAATAAAACAGATGAAACTGAAATTGATACTAATCGGTTGCCTCATGAGTGTAGCCGCCCTGGCACAGCAGAGCGACCCCATCGTCATGACGGTGGCTGGTGTGGACGTACCCCGTTCGGAGTTTGAGTATTCCTACAACAAGAACAATACCGACGGAGTCATTGACAAGAAAACGGTGGACGAGTATGTAGAACTGTTTGTCAACTATAAGTTAAAGGTCAAGGCCGCTCTTGACGCCCATCTGGATACTACGACGGCTTTCCGCCAGGAGTTTGCCCAGTATCGTGACCAGCAGATTCGTCCTGCATTGGTAACAGATGACGATATGTTGGCAGAAGCTCATCATATTTATGACCAGACGAAGGAGAGTATAGGGCCTGACGGGTTGGTAATGGCCAGCCATATCTTGATACGTATTACTCAGAAGGCTACCGATGCAGAGCAGCAGGAGGCTAAGCGTCGTATTGACTCCGTCTATACGGCTCTGCAGGCTGGTGCTGACTTCGAGGCATTGGCCAAGCAGGTATCGCAAGACCCAGGGTCAGCTCGTCGTGGCGGTATGTTAGGATGGTTTGCCCGCAACCAGATGGTAAAGGAGTTCGAGGACGAGGCTTTTGCCTTGCAGCCTGGAAAGATGAGCAAGCCGTTCTTGTCGCCTTACGGTTGGCACATCATTCTGGTGAAGGAGCGCAAGCAACTGGAACCCTTTGAGTTCCATAAGGACAATATCTTCCGTTTCATGGAACAGCAGAATATGCGTAACAGCATCTCTGAGAAGAAACTGAATGCTCAGGTGGCAGCTTCGGGTAATACGGTGACGAAGGAGCAGTTGCTTGACAATTGTGCCGATTCGCTCTCTGCTGTCGATCCTGAGATGCGCTATCTGATTCAGGAATACCACGATGGTTTGTTGCTTTACGAAATCAGTAACAATCTGATTTGGGATAAGGCCGCCAAGGACGAGCAGGCTCTGGCGAACTACTTCAAGAAGAACAAGAAGAAGTATGTTTGGGACCAGCCTCGCTTTAAGGGCATGGCCTATCACGTGAAGGATCAGGCTGATGTGAAGGCTGTGGCGAAATGTGTGAAGAAACTGAGGTTTGAGGATTGGAACGAAGCACTGCGCTCCACCTTCAACAACGACTCTATCCTCCGCATTCGTGTGGAGAAGGGAATCTTCAAGAAGGGTGACAACAAACTTATCGACCGCGAGATTTTCAAGGTTGCCGACGTTCAGGTGGACAGCGTCAAGGGCTTTCCCATCGATGCTGTCTATGGTAAGTTGCTGAAGAAGCCCCAGGACTATACTGATGTTCGTGCGCTCGTTGTGACAGATCTGCAGGACGAGATGGAGCGCGCCTGGGTGGCTGACTTGCGCAAGAAGTATGCTGTCGTCGTCAACGAAGAAGTATTAAAGACCGTCAATAAACACTAAGTTGTTTGAACAACGAATTACACGAATTAAGCAGATGAAGTTAAAGATGATTCTGGCGGCCTGTTTGATGAGCACCGCCGCAGTGGCGCAGACCGATTCCCTTGGTACGATTGTTGACGAGGTAATCTGGGTAGTCGGTGATGAGGCTATCCTGAAGTCTGACGTTGAGGCCATGCGTATACAGGGACAGCAAGAGGGAATGCGCTGGAAGGGTGACCCCGATTGTTCCATCCCGGAACAGATCGCCGTTCAGAAACTGTATCTCAATCAGGCTATCATCGACAGTGTCGAAGTGACGGAGGCTGAGATTACGCAGGGTGTGGAGCAGTATATTGAGAACATGATCAATGTCATTGGTTCGCGCGAGAAGCTGGAGGAATATCAGAAGAAAACGCTGAGTCAGATCCGTTCCGAATTGCGCGACTCCTACCGTGAGCGTCAGATGGTACAGGGCATGCAGCAAAAACTGGTCAAGGACATTACGGTGACCCCTGCCGAGGTGCGTCGTTATTTCAAGGACATGCCGCTTGACAGCATTCCTTTCGTTCCTACTGAGGTCGAAGTGCAGATTATCACCATGCAACCGCGTATCGAACAGGAAGAAATCAACCGCGTGAAAGAGGAACTGCGTGAATATACCGACCGTATCAACAAAGGCGAGTCGTCGTTCCAGACGCTGGCGCGCCTGTATAGCGAGGATCCTGGCTCAGCGCGTCGTGGTGGTGAACTTGACTACACTGGTCGAGGTATGCTTGACCCTGCTTTTGCCAATGTGGCTTTTGGACTGACGGATCCCAAGAAGGTCTCGAAAATTGTGGAGTCGGAATTTGGTTTCCATATCATTCAGCTCATTGACAAGCGTGGTGATAAAATCAAGGTGCGCCATATTCTGCGAAAGCCTATTGTAAGTGACGAAGCAGTAGAGAAAGCCATGAACAGACTCGATACGGTGGCTACGGACATTCGTAATAACGTGGCCCCTGAGGCCATCCAGAAAGTCCTCAGAGCCAACGACGCTCAGGAAATGGAGGGTTTTTCCTTTGAGGATGCTGTATCTTTTTATTCCGATGACAAGGATACTCGTAACAATCATGGTCTGATGGCGAATGTCACCCAGGAGGGTCGTACGTCGCGCTTTAAGTTGGCCGATTTGCCTCAGGAAGTAGCAAAAGTCGTTGATGGTATGCAAGTCGGTGAGGTGTCGAAACCTTTCAAGATGATGAACGAGCGAGGTAAGATGGTCTGTGCCATTGTCAAACTGAAAAGTCGTACGGAGGGTCATAAGGCTACCATCACGGAAGATTTCCAGATACTGAAGAACGTGGTGCTTGAGAAACGTCGTGAAGAACGGCTCCATCAGTGGGTTGTCAACCGTATCAAGTCTACCTATGTTCGTATTAACGAGCGGTATCGTGACTGCCAGTTCGAATATGAAGGCTGGGTGAGATAGAGGTAAGAAGTTAGAGGTAAGAGGAATGAAGAAGGCTACGTTGTTTGTCATGCTTTTCGCTTTGTTGCTGTCGGCACTTGCTGTGACGCCAGCCAAGAAGCGTGCTCCCCGCAAGAAGGCAAAGGTGGAGGACAAACGTGTCTATCTGGTTCATGCTGACAACCTGCACTACGACCAGTTTCTGAATAATGATGCCCAGGTGTTACACGGCAACGTACATTTCCGCCATGTGGGTGCCAATCTCTATTGCGACAGTGCACATTTCTATGAGCAGTCCAATTCGTTTGAGGCTTGGGGACACGTGAAGATGTTGCAGGGCGACACGCTGAAGCTGTTCAGCGACTATGCCTATTACGACGGTAACGAACAACTGGCTCAGGCTCGTCATAATGTGATACTGAAGCATCGTAATTCGACGCTGTATACAGACTCTCTCGACTACGACCGCTTGTACAATTTCGGTAACTTCTTCGAGGGTGGTAAACTGGTCGACGGCAAGTCGACGCTGACCAGCGACTGGGGAGAATACCATACGGATACGAAGATGGCCATGTTCTACTACGACGTGCGACTGAAGGACCAGAAGATGTTTCTGACCACCGACTCGCTGTATTACGACACCCGTACGTCGACGGCTCATATCGTAGGACCTTCCCGCATTTTGTCGGGCGGTAGCGAGATTTATAGCGAGGACGGCTATTATAACACCCGCACGGAATATTCCGAACTCTTCGGCCGTTCGGTCATCAAGGATCAGGGTAAGACGCTGATTGGCGATAGTATCTACCACAACGCCAAAGACGGTACGAACTATGCTTACCGCAACGTGATCATGACTGATTCTGTCAACAAAAACGTGCTCATGGGCGATTATTGCGAGTATAACGACTCTACAGGCTATGCCATGGCTACGAAACGCGCTGTGGTCGTCGATTTCTCACAGAAGGACTCGCTGTACATGCATGCCGACACGTTCAAGATCTTTACGTTCAACAACAAAACAGATTCTGTCTATCGCAAGATTCACGCGTATAATAAGGTTCGCGCGTACCGAGTCGACGTTCAGGCCGTTTGCGACTCGATGGTCTACAGTTCGCTGGATTCCTGCCTGACCATGTATCAAGACCCTATCGTCTGGAATATGAACCAGCAGCTCCTGGGTGAGGAAATCAAGGTGTACATGAACGACTCCACCGTTGATTGGGCACATGTCATTGGACAGGCCTTTTCTATCGAGCAGATGCCTGACACTGTGCATTACAACCAGGTGTCATCCAAGGAGATGAAGGCCTTCTTCGAGAAGGGAGAGATCCGTGAATCGCAAGCCATTGACAACGTACTGATTGTCTACTATCCTGTCGACGAATCAGACAGCACGCTCATCGGTCTGAACTATACCGAGACGTCTCTGATGAAGATGTTCCTCGAGAACCGCAAACTGAAACGCATCTGGATGCAGAAACCTACGGGAACTCTCTATCCGATGACGCAGATTCCCCCCGAAAAGTATTTCCTGCCGGGCTATGCTTGGTTCGACTATGTTCGTCCGCTGAACAAGGACGACATCTTCAACTGGCGTCCGAAGAAAGCCGGCACAGAGTTGAAAGTGGATAAGAGTCGTCCGAAACATAGGAAAGATTTGCTAAAGAAATGACAGACGTAATCCAACTGCTTCCCGATAGTGTGGCCAACCAAATAGCTGCTGGCGAGGTGATACAACGTCCCGCCTCGGTTATCAAGGAGCTCGTGGAGAATGCCGTCGATGCCGGAGCCCATACAGTCAATGTCCTCGTGGTCGATGCCGGACGCACATCCATACAGGTTATTGACGATGGTTGCGGCATGTCGGAAACCGATGCCCGTCTGGCTTTCGAACGCCATGCAACGAGTAAAATCCGCAAGGCCGACGACCTCTTCGACCTCCACACGATGGGTTTTCGTGGCGAAGCACTGCCGTCTATCGTTGCCGTCTCTCAAGTCGAACTGCGCACGCGTCGCAAAGAAGACGAGATAGGCACCTGTCTGATGCTTTCAGGTTCGCGTGTCGAGAGTCAGGAACCGTGTTCCTGTCCGGTAGGTAGCAGCTTTCTCGTCAGCAACCTCTTCTTCAATGTCCCTGCCCGTCGCAAGTTCCTCAAGACCAATGCCACCGAGCTGAACAACATCCTGACGGCCTTCGAGCGCATCGTGCTGGTATATCCCGACATCAATTTCACGTTGCATAGTAATGGCCAGGAACTCATGAACCTCCGTGCAGGGTCGTTGCGCCAGCGCATCTCCGATGTCTATGGTCGCCGCTATGGTCAGGAACTCCTGTCCGTCAATGTCGCGACGGCCATGTGTAAGATTACGGGCTTCGTCGCCAAACCCGAGGCGGCACGCAAGAAGGGTGCTGCGGAGTATTTCTTCGTCAATGGCCGCTTCATGAAGCATCCCTATTTCCATAAGGCCGTTCAGCAAGCTTACGACCGCCTGATTCCTACGGGCATGCACGTACCTTATTTTATCTATTTCGACGTCAGCCCTGCCGATATCGACGTCAATATCCATCCGACGAAAACGGAGATCAAGTTTGAGAACGAACAGGCCATCTGGCAGATCCTGACGGCTACGGTAAAGGATGCTATCGGACAGTTCTGCGAGATTCCCCAGATAGATTTCGACATAGAGGGCAAACCCGACATTCCGGTTTACAACCCCAGCCCTTTGGACGGTCAGGAACCGTCGGCGATTCCCAGTGCGCCGCGACCCGTCGGCAACCCCTCCTACAATCCTTTCGCTTCCTCTTCCTCTACACAGAAGAAGGCAGCCAATGGCTGGGAACAGTTCTACGACGGTCTGGACCACAGCCATCCTATGCTCTTTGAGGATCAGGCAGCCACAGAGAATAGTCCCCGCAAACCCTTGCAGTCGCTGCCCGAAGACAAGTCGCCCGTTCATTATCAGTACAAGGGCTGCTACATCATGACTGCCGTCAAGTCCGGACTGATGGTTATCGACCAGTATCGTGCCGATGTTCGCATCCGCTACGAGCAGTGTTTGGCGCAGTTACAGGCGCGGTCGGCTGAGACCCAGCAGGTGCTCTTCCCTGAGGTGGTACAGTTCAGAGCCTCCGAACAGCCGCTGTTGGAGCGTGTCCTGCCGCGACTCTCGGCCATCGGTTTCGAACTGACCGATCTGGGGCAAGGCAGCTATGCGGTCAATGGCATTCCTACCGGACTCGACGGACTCAACTATGTCCAGCTGTTACACGATATGGTGACTGATGCTGTCAATAGTTCCGGCGACTCTATGGACGACCTTAACAGCACGCTGGCGCTGAGCATGGCGCGTCATGTAGCTATTCCGCAGGGGCAAGTGCTCAGTAATGACGAAATGGAGAACCTGGTCAATGAGCTCTTTGCCTGTTCCAACGTCAATTACACGCCCGACGGCAAACTCATCCTCAGCATCCTGCCCCAGCAGGACATTGAGAAATTACTTGGATAGCACGTTAATCATTAAACAATAAACGTTAAACATTAATATATGAAGAAAATTCTTTTGATTTTAGCGACATTCGCCCTTTCGACAAGTGTGATGGCTCAGGCAGAGGTGTCTGGCGAGAAACATAGTGTGGCCACTAACTCGTTCTGGGCTAACTGGTTCGTACAGGCCAACGTGGTAGGTTCCTCCTTCTGGAGCAGTCAGGAGCAGCAGGCTGTCAAATTCAGCAAACTGACGAAGGACTATCGTACCAACCTCGGTTTCTCCATCGCCTTGGGCAAGTGGTTTACACCGGGTCTTGGCCTGCGCACCAAGTTCAACGGCATCTGGGGACGCAGCGTCATCTCCGAGGACAAGAGTCTCAATGCCAGCAAGTACTGGACGCTGCAGGAGCAGGCATTATTCAATCTCAGCAATATGCTGATGGGCTACAACGAACGACGCGTATGGAATTTCATCCCCTACGTCGGTGGTGGCATTGGGCGAAATATGTCGTACAACTGCTATGCCCTGGGTTTCTCGGTGGGTCTGCTGAATATGTTCCGCCTCAGTCCGAAGGTAGCCCTTAACCTTGACATCAACTACGGCTCTTACGAAGCCTCGTTCGACGGATTCGGTGCTGGTGCTGACTCCAAGCTCAGCCTGAAAGGCCGCGACCGCGCCATCAACCTCGAGGTTGGTCTGACCTATCGTCTGGGCAAGGCTACGTGGAAGTCCACACCCGACATCGATGCCATGCAGGCATTGGCACAGAGCGAGATTGACGCCCTCAACGCACAGCTGGCCGACATCATGGCCGAGAACGAACGCCTGAGCGAAGAACTGGCCAATGCCGGACAGCAGGCCGCTCCTGTTCCTCAGGAGCCTATCTTGGTCACTCAGATGGTGTCAGCCCCTGTCTCCGTATTCTTCAACCTCAATCAGGCCGCCATTGCCTCCCAGCGCGACCTCCAGAATGTCGCCGAACTGGTGGCTGTAGCCAAGCAGCAAGGTGCCAAACTCCTGGTCAAGGGCTATGCCGACAGTCAGACGGGCAGTGCCGAGCGCAACCGCCAGCTTTCCGAACAGCGTGCAGAGGCCGTCGTAGCTGAACTGCTGAAGATGGGCGTCTCGCGCGACCAGATTGAAACGGAGGCCGTCGGCGGTGTCGACACGCTCACTCCAATGCCCAACAACCGCCGCGCTACCGTCGAAATCAAGTAATTTTCGCATAAAAGAGAAAAAAGTGGTGCAAAAGTTTGGCAGTTTCAAAAAAACTCCGTACCTTTGCACCGCTTTTCAAGAAAAAGGGCGTTTAGCTCAGCTGGTTTAGAGCATCTGCCTTACAAGCAGAGGGTCGGCGGTTCGAATCCGTCAACGCCCACAAAACAGCAAGTTCGCAATTACGGACTTGTTTTTTGTATGGTGTAAATCCTTGAAAAAATAAGCCCATCGTTTGGTGGGCTCGTTTTTTATTTGTACTTTTGCAGACGAATGGAAGTGATAGATAGTTTTTTTGCGCAGGTAAGCCTGTTTCTGTGGGGCTGGCCGATGATTGTGCTGCTGTTGGGAACGCATGTGTTTCTGACGTTCCGACTGCGCATGCCTCAGCGTAAATTGCTGACGGCCATACGTTTGTCGGTGAAGAAAGACCCCTGCGCGAAGGGTGACGTGAGCCAGTTTGGCGCGTTGGCAACGGCACTGGCGGCAACCATCGGAACAGGCAACATCGTGGGTGTGGCAACAGCTGTGACGCTGGGCGGCCCTGGTGCAGTGTTGTGGTGCTGGCTGACAGGTATCTTCGGCATCGCGACGAAATATGCGGAGGGCTTGCTGGCGGTGAAGTATCGTGTGAAGGCGGCGGACGGTCACACATACGGCGGTCCGATGTACGCCCTTGAGCGCGGTCTGAACATGAAGTGGCTGGGTGTGCTCTTTGCCGTTTTCACTGTCTTGGCGTCGTTTGGCATCGGTTCTACGGTGCAGGCCAATTCGATGGCGCTGCTGGCCAACGAAACATGGGGCATTTCCGACCATGTCGTGGGCGCGGTAGCGTGTTTGTTAACGGCAACGGTCATCATCGGCGGCGTGAAATCTATCTCTCGTGTGTGTGGTTTCTTAGTACCCATTATGGCCGTGTTCTATGTCGTAGGCTGTATCATCATCCTCATCATGAATGGTAGCTATGTGTGGGAAGCTGTAAAGCTCATCGTAGTGTCGGCCTTCGAACCCGAAGCAGCAGGGGGAGGTTTTGTGGGCACGACGGTGATGATGGCGGCGCGCTATGGTATTGCCCGCGGACTCTTCTCCAATGAGAGTGGTCTGGGTTCGGCCCCCATCGTCGCAGCTACTGCCAAGACGCGCAATCCTGTGCGTCAGGCACTGGTGTCGAGCACTGGCACTTTCTGGGACACGGTGGTTATCTGTGCGGTGACCGGTCTAGTACTGGTGTCGAGCGTTCTTGCTCATCCCGACATCAGCTATGACGATGGCGCTGCGCTGACGAGGGTGGCTTTCGCGAAGATTCCCTACATCGGTGGCCCTCTGCTCAGCTTCGGTATCCTGACCTTCGCCTTCAGCACTATTCTGGGATGGTGCTACTATGGTGCAAGTGCAATGAACTATCTCCGAGGTAAGAAGGCCCAATATGCCTACCGCATCCTCTACATCGCCGCCGTCTATGTGGGCAGCATCATCAATCTCAACATCATCTGGAACATTGCCGACACGATGAACGCGTTGATGGCCATTCCGAACCTCGTAGCCCTGCTGTTGCTGAGCAAGGTGGCCGCAGAGGAGACGAGGAAATACCTGTGGAGCAACCGCCTGGATGAGGAGATGGAAGAAACGGAACAGTGAATATAAAAGAACTATAAAACAATAGACGCATGAAGAAAGTAATACTTGTGGCGGTGATGGTCCTGACGGGACTGAGCGGCTATGCACAAAAGGAGAATACGGGCATGAAATTCGCCTTCCTGAGTCTCGATTCGGTAATGCATTCGATGGAGGAATATGCCCAGTTGCAACGAGACATGGCCGCCATGCGCCAGCAATACGAGGCGGAGATGAAACGCGTCGAGGATGACTTCAACAAGAAGTACGAGGAGTTTCTGGACGGTCAGAAGAACTTCCCCAAGACAATCTTGCAGAAGCGCCAGAGCGAATTGCAGGAAATGATGGACAAGAACATCGCGTTTAAGAAAGAGAGCCTGCAATTGCTGAACGACACCGAAAAGACCCAGACGGACGTGATACGGATGATGGTGGAAATGGCGGTAAAGACATTAGGTATGCAACGTGGCTATGCGTTCATCCTGAACACTGACGCTGACGCTACACCCTGGCTGAACCCAGCTTTGGGCGACGACATCACTGAGGACGTCAAAGCACTGCTAAAGGAATGAAAAAGGGACCTATCGGCGTTTTCGACAGCGGATACGGCGGACTGACCATCCTGCACGGCATACGACAACTGTTGCCCCAGTACGATTACCTGTATCTGGGCGACAATGCCCGTACGCCCTACGGCACACGTTCGTTCGACGTGGTGTATGAGTTTACGCGCCAGGCCGTCATCAGAATGTTTGAGGAGGGATGCCAACTGATTATCCTCGGCTGTAATACGGCTTCGGCCAAGGCCCTGCGCAGCATCCAGCAGATAGACCTGCCGAAGTTGGACCCCAGCCGTCGCGTGCTCGGCGTCATCCGTCCTACGGCAGAAATCATCGGTTCACTGACACATACGCGTCATGTGGGCATCTTTGCCACCGAGGGAACCATCAAGAGCGAGTCCTATAACCTTGAAATCCACAAGCTGTTTCCTGACATCGAGGTGACGGGTGTGGCCTGTCCCTTCTGGGTGCCGCTGGTGGAATATAACGAGGCCGACTCGCCAGGTGCCGACTATTTCGTGAAGAAGCGCATCGATCAGCTGCTGCGTCAGGATCCGGACATCGATACCGTCATTTTGGGCTGCACCCACTATCCGCTGTTGCTGCCCAAAATACACAAATACATGCCTCGTGGCATCCGCATCATCGCTCAAGGTGAATACGTTGCCAACTCGCTGCAACAGTATTTTCAGCGTCATCCCGAGATAGAACAGCGTTGTACGCGAGGAGGACAGGTGCGCTATATGACGACGGAAAATCCGGAGAAGTTCAGGGAACAAGCCCAGCTGTTCCTGCACGAGCCCGTGGAAGCGGAGAAGATTACGCTGGGATAACCTAACGACCTGCTTCAGACCGATTTCTAACCTACAAATAGAAAACAGCCCGCAGGTAAATACCTGTGGGCCGTTTCCTAACTATCAATAACTAAAAACCTAATTCTATGAAAAAGTGCGTCTCCCGACGTCGTTGTTATCCTAAATTCAATCTCCTTTTTCTTACCTTAATCGAACCAATCGCTATTGTCGAATTTCCTAAAAACCAAAATCTTTTTAACCAAAACTACTAATCTTATCTCTTGAAGACGATGCAAAGGTACGGACTATTTTGCATATGACAATGGATTGCGATGCTTTTTTGACGAAAAAGTGGTTTGTTCTTGATGCAAATCAATCGTTTGTGTGCGGACACAGTCGTTTTGTGTACGGACACACCGTGAAAACGCGCTTATCCCTTAGCGTTGGAAATAGCTTGTTCAACAAGGTTTGTCAGCTCAACAAACTGAGGAATAGAAAGCTGTTCCGGGCGCAGGGTTGCAAACTGAGAATCGGCAATAAAAGATAGCTCTTGGTCGGACAGCAACTGCTTCATACTGACGCGCAGCATCTTGCGGCGCTGGTTGAACACCGTTTTGACGACACGTTTGAACAGCTGTTCGTCACAGCCCAGACTCTCAACGTTGTTACGCGTCATACGGATGACGGCACTCTTGACCTTGGGAGGGGGATTGAACACTGTTTCATCGACCATGAACAGATATTCCACGTCGTACCACGCCTGGATGAGCACCGACAGGATGCCGTAGGCCTTCGTACCAGGCTGTGAGGCGATACGCAAGGCCACTTCGTGCTGGATCATGCCTGTGCAGCAGGGGATGAGGTCGCGATTGTCAATCATCTTGAAGAATATCTGCGACGAGATGTCGTACGGATAGTTGCCTGTCAGCACAAACTGCCCGCCGTTGAAGAGTTCACGGAGGTCCATACGCAAGAAATCGCCTTCGATGATGGTGTCCTGCCCTTTATCCTTAAACAGCGTGCCCTTCAGATAGGCAACGCTCTCGCGGTCAATCTCGACGACCTTCAGCTGTCGTGACTTCGTCACCAGATACTGCGTCATGACGCCCATGCCAGGGCCTACCTCGAGCACAGGCAGGTCGGCATACGGCTCATCCACCGTATCGGCTATGCGCTTGGCGATATTCAGGTCAACGAGAAAGTGCTGACCGAGGTTCTTTTTTGGTCTTACTTGCTTCATGCCTGCAAAGTTACGAATAAATGAGAGAAAAGCCAAATATATTTGAGCTTTTCCGAATGTAAGTAACTTCTCGCGAAGCGAAGAGTTACGAATAAATGAGAGAAAAGCCAAATAAATCCTAATTTATTTTCATTTCCGGAGACTTCACAAGTCGCCCAGCGTTGCCACCTCCATGATTATGTATGCGCAGCGGGTACTGTTATCATAAGACGGGCTGAAGGCCCTCTGTCTTTCCTATTTTTCGGTGCAAAGACAGTGATTTTATTCCAAACTTCCAAATTTTATGCAGAAAAACTTGATTTTCGTATTCTAATCCAAAGAAAAGTTGTATCTTTGCACCGTGTTTCGTATGAGACACGAATCTTTTTATTGCTCAATTCTCCAGTCGAACCGCAACCTCGAACGAGATTTTAAGAGCAAACCTAATATTCATTGGAGCTGTGCTTCATAGCGCAGTATCCAATCCATAGAATATTAGGGGCTGTTGCGGGCCTGACTGGAGATATGGACGGGGCCTGCGCTTTCTTTATGCCCATACTGACAGCGCATCCCCACTGATGAAAGTAAAAGCAATAAAGAGTCAACACATGAGCGAATACTGTTACTACGGAATGGCGGCTGTGCTGCTGCTGACCACCTGCTTGAGGTTCACCCGCACTTTCAAGCACCAGTTCGGCATGCCTTCCTGCGAATATCGAAAGAAGAGAAATGATAAGCAAGATAATCGAATAAACAATATTTTAATTAAATAAAAACATAAATGCTTATGAAACGAAGTAAACTTTTAACCATTCCGCGGGCGGCAACCAGGATGCTGCCAGCCCCGACGCACTTGCGTCGCCTGTTCGTTGCCCTCGTGGCTCTGCTCACCATGACCGCGCAGACGGCGTGGGCAGACGACGTGAACATCGAAGCGACGGGGCAGAATATCAGCGATGATACGACATGGGAGAACTGTACCGTGAATGTAACGGGTAGCGGGACGGTTACTTTTTATAAGCGCATCACCATCAGCGGCACCGTGACACTGAACCTTGGTACGGGCGCGACGCTGACCGCCAGCAGGGGTATTGCCGTCAATGAAGGCCACAGCCTGACGATTGACGGTACGGGTACGCTGAATGCAAATATTGCAAATAAGCAATATAATGATGCCGCAATCGGCGGTAATAACGGAAGTAATGCGGGTACGATTATCATTAATGGCGGAAATATAAATGCAAATGGTATATATAATGGTGCCGCAATCGGTGGTGGTTATAAAGGCAACGGCGGTATCATAACCATTACTGGAGGTAATATTACTGCAACAGCAGCCGGTAATAAATCTGCCGGAATTGGCGGCGGTCTTGAGGGTAATGCAGGCACAATATCCATCACAGGAGGCGTTATTAATGTTTCATGTGGTAAATTTGGAGCCGGAATAGGCGGCGGGGCAACCAATGACAGTACGAGACCCGCAGGCGGTGGCGGGACAATCGCTATCAGCGGCGGACAAATAACCGTTATAAGTAGTGGCGGCTATGGCATCGGTGCAGGTAAGTCTGATTACGGAAACGATGGTGCAGAAGGAACAATATCGCTGTCGTGGTCTGAAAGTACGGACTTCATAAGTGCCAGCAGTTATGTAGGCGATATCAACTTCGTGGCTGGCAAGCGTTTCTATTACGATGAAACTACGGACTATGCCACTAAGGACATCATGTATAAGCAGAACAGGAAGATTGTTCCCGCCATAGGGGAAGTCAGTTCCCTTGCGATGGCAGAAATCCGTATGCCGAGATATTATATCACCACCAGTGGCACGGCGGTCAATGTAGATTATAGCGTCTATGACTACAACGAAAATGAGTTGACACTCGGCACAGACTATACGGCGGTGATCAGGAACAGCAGCAACGCTGAGGTGACGACCTTTGACCAGTTGGGCGACTATACGCTGACGGTTACGGGTAAAGGGGCTTATACGGGCTCGAAATCATATACGTTTAGTTTGGTGGGAATAGACCCTGGACTGACTCAGGACGGCAGCGAGTATTATGTAAACTTCCCTAATCCCGGAAGGAAAACTATCAGCCTTTCATCCGGTCAGACCATCAAGGTCTATGACAGCGAGGGGAAAAGCGGAAATGTCGTGGCGGGCGACGGATTCCTGATGCTGTATGCGCCCGAGGGCTGTGCCTTGGAAGTTACGGGAAAGATTGATGCTATCCATTTAGATTCTGGAACAGGTGTATATACTAATTCGCTGAATGCTTACGAAGGCGAGGATGAATCGGTACAAATTACCTCGATAGACAGGAATAGCGAGAGTATATCATTTGCGAGCGGGGGAAACAAAATGTTGCTGCGCTTTTACACTCCAATAGTATATACAGGTCATTATGGTCTTGACCTGACGGTGCGTGTCATTCAAGCCACGCCACACACCGTCACCAAAGGGACTTGCACAAATGGCGACATCACCATCGACAAGACCTCTGCAAATACCAACGAGACAGTTACACTGACCGTGAATCCCGCAAGCGGCTATCTGCTCAAGCGCATCACCATCACGGACACGGATAATAGCACAACTCTTTCAACCATCGGTGAAGACCATTGGTATTCGGAAGAGAATACTGTGACATTTAAGATGCCGAACAAGAACGTGAACGTAACGCCGGAGTTTACAAACGACCTGACCGCAACCAACGGGCTGGCGCTGCAGATAGACCCGCTTCGCGTCAAGGCATACACCATCCCAGAGATTGTAAAGTCATTCAACATCACAGGCTCTGCGAATAACAACAGCAGTACCACTGCCGTACTCAAAGCCCATGAGGGATACCGTTTGCAGGCTACGGGAAATGTCGATTTCATTGGTAGCAATTATGATGATTCTGAAATAACCATCTATGACGGTGCGAACACTTCGGCTACCTTGCTAACAAACATAAAAGGTAAGAGTCAGGAAAAGGTATTCATCGGCACGCAGACATCATCGTCGAACTACATGACGATTTACCTATATGAAGATGAACATAATGCTGTGTTTACCGGAACAATCTCGATAGCCCCTATACAATATAGCATCGGGTACGACTTGGCAGGCGGTAGCGTGGCGACAGAGAATCCCACGACGTACACTATCGAGAGCGACGCCATCACGCTGAACAACCCGACGAAGGATGGCTACACCTTCGCAGGATGGACGGGTACTGACCTCGGTGCAGCCACGACCAGCGTCACCATCGCACACGGCTCGACGGGCAACCGCGAATACACGGCGACGTGGAATATTATCACTTATAACATCACCTACAATGGTGTGGAGGGTGCAACGAATCCAAATCCAGCAAGTTACACTATAGAGAGCGAGGCCATCACCCTCGATACTCCTACTAAGGATGGTTACACCTTCGCTGGATGGTTTGACAACGCAGGGTTTACAGGCTCTGCTGTTATGACAATTGCCGCTGGTTCTACTGGCGACAAGACGTTCTGGGCAAAGTGGATTCAAGACCAAACCTATGGTGGCGTGACCATCAAGGACAATGGTACTACGAAGAGTGCAACGCAGGATGCTTCGCAAGAAAGCACTATCAGCATTACGTCGGATGTTGTAGTTAACGCTGTGGAGTTGAATCGCGACTTTACTGCCAATCAGCCCGCTACGGTGATGCTGCCGTTCTCCTTGGGTGACGGTCAGACGGTCAATGGTGGCTCGTTCTATAAGTTCTCAGGCGTCACAAAGGATGGTGATGAATGGAAGGCTCAGTTTACAGAGGTGGCTACACTCAAGGCAAACACACCATACCTCTTTAATCCATCAGCCGATGGCAATATGACCTTCGACCTGAACAACGGTACGGTAACGCTGAATACGACAACGACTGGCGAGTCAGGCAATACGACTACAAACTGGGAGTTCCACGGAACATATCAGAAGGTGATGTGGAATGGAAACACTGGTGGCAACACAGACCCCAGCGACCTTGACAAGACTTATGGCTTTGCCAAGGGTAATGGCACAACGATAGCTGCTGGTCAGTTCGTACACTTCGCTGCTGGTGCCTGGCTGAAGCCCATGCGCTGCTATCTGGTGTATAACGGCTCTACGGAAGGCGGTACATTCCAGAATGCTCCCAGCAGGACTCGTGGCGCAGCCTCTACGGAGGAATTGCCTCAGACCATCACGGTGGTACTCCTGAGCAGTAGCGGTGAGACAACCGCCATCGGCACACTCGACACCAAGACGGGTGACATCACACTTGATGGTTGGTACACGATGGATGGTCGCAAACTCGAAGGCAAACCCACGAAGAAAGGACTGTATATCAATAATGGTCGTAAGATTGTAATCAAGTAAGGTTTAGAGCCCCTTGATAAGGGGCGGCTATAATGCAGGGATAAAAAAGAAAGAATTATGAAAAAGAAATATAAGAAGCCCGAAATGCAGGTAGTTCTGTTGCAACACAAATGCCAATTGTTAGCTGGTAGTGATCCCTATGGTGTACCCTATTGGGACGGTGAGGGTGATTAAAAAACAGAATAGTATTTGCCAATCATCGATACGATGAACAATCTAAAGACTCCTGCGCCAATTATTAGAAATGGTGCAGGAGTTTATTCATATATAGTCACTCCAACCTCTTTTTAATCTCTTTCGACTGCTGTATCATCAATAGTGATCATTTTTCAGTTTCTGAATAATGCCAAAAGATACACCCGTTAATCTTGAGAGTTGTCTGATTCCTGCTCCGATGGAGAGGGCAGACCTTAGCACTCCGTTCCGCTCTTCTTCCTTATCTG
>Ga0247609_10001594_pt1 | contig 26455 bp, 13 predicted proteins | sample 172DNAGHGlowgp2_FD_193487 | JGI IMG/M metagenome (GOLD analysis project Ga0247609, IMG submission 193487) | Sheep rumen microbial communities from Palmerston North, Manawatu-Wanganui, New Zealand - 1728 DNA GHGlow gp2 | ecosystem: Host-associated > Mammals > Digestive system > Stomach > Rumen ...
ACATCATTAACAATAAAAAATCTTTTAAATTACAATGAAGAAGTTTTATGTCCTTTTTGCTGCCGTGGCTTTGATGGCCATGACCGCATGTAATGAGAAACCCGCCAAGAATGATACTGCAGCTCAGGATCAGAATGCTCCTGCTACCGAGCAGGTTGATAACAACAAGCAGGGCGACGGCTCGGTCAAGGTAGATGTCGAGAAAGCAAAACCTACCGAGGACGGAAAGGATCATACTGTGGCCGAGTTCAATACGCCTGACTATCAGGTGCGTCTTGAGAATCTGGCCGACGGAACCTATCGCATCAGCATGTGGAAGGCTGGCGAGGATAAGGCTGGTAAGCCCGAGCAAGTTGCCGAGAGCAAGCAGTGTGTCATGAAGGATGACAATTACTTGATGAAGACATCCGATGGCACGGCCTATCTCATCACTGCCAAGAAAGGTGCTGAGAAGCTCGTTATCATGAATGGTAAGGAGATCCTTTATCCGAAGCAGTAATCCATTCATCTCGTCTATGAAAAAGATAGCATTATTTCTCGCGCTGTTCGTTGTCGTGATGGGCTCATGCTCCAAAATGGAGCGCAATGAGAAGAAATATGTCAAGGGCATGCAGAGCGAGGACATAGAAACGTCGACTGCTGCATTCAATGATTTCTGTCAATGGATGCAGAAAGACCAGGAAACCATGACCTATGATTTCCCACTCATGAAGAAAGAGTTCGGAATGAAGGTGGTTTCCAGTCCTGACAGCCTGGTTCGCTGCTATAGCTGGGTCACTAATAGCAATGGCAAAGAAGTTTTCTATGCCAGTATCATTCAATGGCTCGTGGGCAAGGCCTTTGTTGCCTATTCAGGACCTCTCGATTTTGTGCTTGCCAACCGCAAGACTGATCTGAAGAATTATTCTTCGTTTGCCCATAGCATTGACACCATCTTTATGATATCTAAAGCCAATGTCCCGGTTTATCTGATTGCCCAGTCCTATTACGATGATGGAGTGCGCCGTGCTTATGTGTCGGCGAGCCGTATTAACGGAGTCAAGCTTTCGTTAGTGCCCTTCTTCTTTGACGGTATGGAGGTTGCTGGCAATGCCGACTTTGTAGATGATGGTAAGGTTTCCATTGGCGACCTGTTCAAGTGGGATGATAAAGCCGGTAAGTTCTATGCTTATCAGACCGATGACGACAATCATATCATACCTGGTAAGTATACCATATATGTATTGGGCGAGAATCGATTCTCTCGACTGCCAGACGAATAATTAACCTGATGAATAATAAGTAACAATTGTTTTTTATATGAAGAAATTATTTTTTGCCGCAATTTTGACGGCGTTAACAACTACTGCCATGGCTCAGAACAAAGACTTCAATTACTCGGTTGACCGTTTTGCCGACATTGAAGTATTACGCTACCAAGTACCCGGATTTGAAGAATTGTCACTCCAACAGAAGGAGTTGGTTTACTACCTCACCGAGGCCGCTCTCAATGGCCGCGACATCCTCTTTGACCAGAACTGTAAGTACAACCTGATGGTTCGCCAGACCCTGGAGGATATTTACCGCAATTACAAGGGTAACAAGAATGATAAGGACTACCAGGGCTTCCTCAAGTACTTGAAGCAGGTTTGGTTCGGTAATGGTATCCATCACCACTACTCGATGGACAAGTTCATCCCTGAGTTCTCCAAGGACTTCTTTGACAAGCAGTTTGCTGCATTGCCCAATGCCAAGAAGCGCGTTGATGAGAAGAAGGTGCTGGACCGTGTCATCTTTGACCCCAAGTTCATGGCCAAGCGTGTCAACCAGGCCGACGGCGAGGACCTGATCCTTACCTCTGCCTGCAACATGTATGAGGGCGTGACCCAGCAGGAAGTTGAGGATTTCTATAACAACCTCAAGGACACTACCGACCTGACCCCGATTTCATGGGGACTGAACTGCAAGGTGGTGAAGAAGAATGGCAAGATTGTCGAGGAGCCCTATAAGGTGGGTGGCCTCTACAGCAAGGCTATTGAGAAGATCGTCTATTGGCTCCAGAAGGCTGCCACCGTTGCCGAGAATGAGGCTCAGCGCGCCTATATCAACGAGCTCATCAAGTTCTACCAGACCGGTAGCCTCAAGACCTTTGACGACTACAGCATCATGTGGGCCGAGGAGACCAAGAGTGACGTTGACTTTATCAACGGCTTCATCGAGAGCTACGGCGATCCCTTGGGCATGACCGGCTCATGGGAGGGTATGGTCAATTTCAAGGACAAGGCCGCCTCGCGCCGCAGCAAGCTCATCAGCGATAATGCTCAGTACTTTGAGAGCAACTCGCCTGTTGACAACCGCTTCAAGAAGAAAAACGTGAAGGGCGTGAGCGCCAAAGTCATCACCGCTGCCATCCTCGCTGGCGACAGCTATCCCTCGACGCCTATTGGCATCAACCTGCCCAACAGCAACTGGATTCGTGCCGCCCACGGTTCTAAGTCAGTTTCCATCGACAATATCACCGATGCCTACAATAAGGTGGCTGCAGGAACCGGCTTCAACGAGGAGTTTGCCTACAGCAACGAGGAGGTAGAACTGATGAAGAAGTATCTGGACATCGCCGATGCTCTGCACACCGACCTGCACGAGTGCCTCGGCCACGCCTCGGGCCAATTGCTGCCCGGCGTTGACCAGGACGCCCTCAAGGCTTATGGCTCATCGCTCGAGGAGGGCCGTGCCGACTTGTTCGCCCTCTATTATCTTGCCGATCCTAAGCTGGTGGAACTTGGCATTTTCCCCAACATGGATACTTATAAGGCTGAATATTACAAGTATATCATGAATGGTCTGATGACCCAGTTGACTCGCATCGTTCCTGGCAAGGACATCGAGGAGGCCCACATGCGTAACCGCAAGTTCATCAGCGAGTGGTGCTATCAGCATGGCAAGAAGGACAATGTCATCGAGTACGTAAAGCGTAACGGTAAGACCTATATCCGCATCAATGACTACCAGAAGTTGCGTGGCCTGTTCGCAGAGCTGCTCGCCGAGGTGCAACGCATCAAGAGCGAGGGTGACTACGAGGCTGGCCGCCAGCTGGTTGAGACCTACGGTGTGAAAGTGGATCCCGAAATCCACAAGGAGGTGCTCGCCCGCTACGAGGGTCTGAACATTGCTCCCTACAAGGGCTTTGTCAACCCCATCTACACCCCTGTCTATGACAAGACCGGCAAGCTGATCGATGTCAAGGTTTCCTATACCGAGGGTTACATCGACCAGATGCTGCGCTACGGTCAGGACTATTCGCCCCTGACGCATTGATTTCAATCGGGACCGCGGTTTTAGGGCAATCCTAAAGCAGCATCGCGAACAGTCCCCGATCACGACTTACACAACGGGAGCCTAGCAAATGGCTCCCGTTGTGTCTTTTATTGAGGCAGAGAGATTTTAGGACTCTTGAAACACTGACAACTAGAAACTTTTATGTAATTTTGCAGGCTGAAATGCGATAGCGCATAGACACTGACAGAATATATGATAGATTTTTTAGATAGTTTAGATAACGAATTGAACGAGAACGGAGCTCGTGTACTCCCCATCATTACTGAGATACATGAGATTGCCGGTAACACAGATATAAAGGACTGCAATGCCGATGATATCCCCATCCTGCCATTGCGTAACATGGTGCTGTTTCCCTCGATGACGATGCCCGTATCGGTCGGCAGGGAAAAATCAATGCGCTTGATCAAGGAAGCCGAGGAGAACCACTGCTCCATTGCAGTGATATGCCAGTATGACAGCCATGTTGATGATCCCGTTGAGCGTGACTTGTATCGTTACGGTACCATTGGCACCATTATCAAGGTGCTGGAATTGCCTGACGGTTCTACAAACGTCATCCTTCAAGGCCGCTCAGCATTCCAATTGCAGCAGGTGACCCAGACAAGCCCTTACCTTCGTGGTTCGGTCACGTTGGTTGAGGATAAGATGCCGCTGGTTGGGGACAAGGAGTTCGAGATGTTGATGCAGTCCATCGCCGAAGTGACCCTGCGTATGTTGCGCAATATGGGCAACAACGGTCGTGAACTGGCTTTCGCGATGAAGAACATCGACAACCCGATGTATCTGATGAACTTCTTGGCAACAAACATCGCCTTTGACCCTGACCAGAAGCAGCACATGCTTGAGGAGCGCGACGTGAAGAAGCGCGCCTATCTGCTCTATCAATTGCTTGCCCGCGAGGAACAACTGGTGGAAATCAAGGCCAATATCCAAGAGCGCACGCGCGAGGACCTCTCTCAGCAGCAGCGTGAGCACTTCTTGCAGCAACAGATCCGCACGATTCAGGAGGAACTGGGTACCGACGTTGACGATATCGAGGAACTGCACGAGAAGAGCCTGAAGATGAAATGGAAAGAGGATGTACAAAAGCAATTTGACAAAGAATTGCGCAAGCTGGAACGCCTCAACCCCCAGTCGCCAGATTACTCGGTACAGTATGCCTATCTGGACAATATGCTCAACCTGCCGTGGGACACTTATACCGAGGACAACTTCGACCTCAAGAAGGTAGAGGAAAAACTGAATGCCGACCATTATGGTCTGGAGAAAGTTAAGGACCGCATCCTGGAACATCTGTCGGTGCTGAAGTTGCGCGGTGATCTCAAGGCGCCCATACTTTGCCTCTACGGCCCTCCGGGCGTTGGAAAGACCTCATTGGGTAAGTCCATCGCCGATGCCCTGCATCGCGAATATGCCCGAATCTCGCTGGGCGGCCTGCATGATGAAGCGGAGATCCGCGGCCACCGTCGCACCTATATCGGAGCCATGCCCGGTCGCATCATCGCTGCTCTAGCCAAGTGCGGCAGCAATAACCCTGTTATCGTCCTTGACGAGATTGACAAGGTGGGACAGGACTTCAAGGGAGACCCGTCATCCGCTTTGCTCGAGGTGCTTGATCCTGAGCAGAACGGGCATTTCCATGACAATTACCTTGATGTGGACTATGACCTCTCCAAGATTTTGTTTATTGCCACCGCCAACAGTCTGGCAACAGTGAGCCGACCCCTGCTGGATCGTATGGAGATTATCGAGATCAACGGTTATATCCCCGAGGAGAAACTGGAAATTGCTAAGCGCCACCTCATACCTAAGGAGCTGGACAACAACGGTTTCAGTAAGAATGAAATCAAGTTTGGCAAACAGACTATCCTCAAGATTATCGAGGATTACACGCGTGAGTCAGGTGTGCGTCAGTTGGAGAAGAAGATTGCTACCGTATTGCGTCGTGTGGCGCGCCACAAGGCTAGTGGTGATCCTTATCCCACGAGCATCAAGGCCGATAACTTGAAGGAATATCTCGGTGCTCCAGATTATAGCCGTGACAAGTATGAGGGCAATGAATTTGCCGGTGTAGTGACAGGCCTGGCTTGGACTGCAGTAGGTGGTGAAATCCTGTTTGTTGAATCCTCGTTGGCGCGCGGTAAGGGCGAGAAGCTGACCTTGACCGGCAACTTGGGCGATGTGATGAAAGAGTCAGCAGTGATTGCGTTGCAATACCTGCGTTCCCACTGTTCGTTGCTCAACATCGACCCCGATCTGTTTGATAAGTACAATATCCATATCCATGTGCCCGAGGGTGCTATCCCCAAGGACGGTCCATCAGCAGGTGTGACAATGGTCACCTCGCTGGCTTCCTCGTTCACCCAGCGCAAGGTAAAGGATCACTTGGCCATGACGGGTGAAATCACCCTGCGTGGCAAGGTCTTGCCCGTGGGAGGCATCAAGGAGAAAATCCTTGCCGCCAAGCGTGCCGGCATCAAGGAGATTATCCTGTGCAAGGACAATCGCAAGGATATTGACGAGATTAACGAGTTATACCTCAAGGGCTTGACCTTCCACTATGTCAACACCATCAAGGACGTGCTGGATATAGCATTATTGCCCGAGAAGGTCAAGGACGCCATCGAGCTGTGATGCTCGCTACGCTCGCAGTTTAGAGGTTAGGGTTTAGAGTTTAGAGAAGCATCCGTATTCCGTTTGACAGGACTGACTTGTTAACGGAATGCGGATGCTATCTTTAGCCTTTAGCCTATAAGCAGCAAACCTTATTTGAAAAGGAAGACGTCGCCGATGGATTTCTTCATGTTTACATGGCTAATGGCGTAGGCGAACAGTTTATCGACACTCAAGACACGCACCTTGGGGCAACGGTCAGTATCAAAGGGGATACTATCGCTGACAACCAATTCGTCGAGTCCGCTTTCCATCACACGCTCCGAGGCTGGATCGCTCATCACAGCATGAGAAATATAGGCACGAACCGAACGTGCACCGTTTTCTTTCATCAGGCTAGCAGCCTTGCAGATAGTGCCGGCAGTATCTACCATGTCGTCGATGAGCACCACGTCCTTATCTTTTACGTCGCCGATAATGGTCATGCTCTCTACCACATTGGCCTGGAGGCGATGCTTGTGGCACAGCACGAGCGGAGCGTTAAAGTATTTGGCATAGGAGTTGGCACGCTTGGCGCCACCTACATCGGGCGATGCGATGACCAAGTCCTTCAGATTCAGTGAAGCGATGTCGGGGACAAACATCGTCGAGGCATAGAGGTGATCGACGGGGATGTCAAAGAAGCCCTGAATCTGGTCAGCATGCAGGTCCATCGTGATTAGACGGTCAATGCCGGCGGCGATCAGCAAGTTAGCAACCAGTTTGGCGGCAATCGACACGCGAGGCTTGTCCTTGCGGTCCTGACGCGCCCAGCCAAAATAGGGAATTACTGCAATCACCGTTGCGGCCGATGCACGCCTGGCAGCGTCAATCATGAGCAACAGTTCCATCAAGTTCTCACTGCTCTTAAATGTGGATTGCACCAGATAGACTTCAGCACCACGCACGGGTTCCTCATAGCAAACCTCAAACTCACCATCAGCAAAGTGGGAGATGTTGAGTTTACCAAGTTTCATTCCCAACTCTTTAGCAATCTTCTGGGCTACATAACGCGAGTTAGTGCCCGAGAATATCTTCATTTCAGCCATAACAAATAACCCTTAAAAATCCGTTTACCTCTGCAAAGGTAATGTTTTTTTAGATAACTATTATTAGTAAATAGATAATACTTGTCTCCAAAAATGTTTTTTTTGAAATAATTGACTCCATTTCCTGCAATTTAGGATTTAGATTTCCCCTTCCGTTGAATCGTTTTTTGTCTTTATTATCTTCGAGAACCATCAGTTGAAACTGGTTAGTATACACGTTCTATGAAATAAATAATTGAATTATCTGATTTCCTAATAACATGCACACATTTAATAATGATACTTATTTGATTATTCTGAATAAATTGTGTTAGATTGTTGCTTGTGATAAATAATTATTGTAAATTTGCAGCGATACTGAGGTTGTTGCTTCCGTGTATCAAGACATTTAGGATAAATGGAAAGGTGTTTTTGCTTTAACTAGTTTTGGGAATTTAAATGTGGCTCTTTGTGACCCCATAGAAGCTCCAAGATTATAAAACTGTAAATTGTCCTCACGCTATTCATTTATCCGTCCGTTAACATAAACTTCTAAAACTACAAAATCTGCCGAACCTGAGGAGGACCAGACCCTGGCACCAACACCCGTGCGCGTATGACGAATTTTATTAAAACAACAATTTTAATTGTATTGCTATCTGTATCTGCCCTCAAAACAAATGCAACAATATACATTGTTGGGGGAGATCCTTTTGGTGGTTGGGATCCGAGTCAAGGTGTAGAGATGACCAATAACTACGACGGAACCTACACTTATTCAACAACAATTTCAGGTACAGTTTATTTTGTGTTTGCCGATGGACTATCCTATGATCAGGATTGGGAAGAATTCAGTTATTATCGCTATAGTCCTACAAATAGCGATCAATCTGTAACTGTTGGTTCTTGGGTGAAGACCCAGAAACCAGGTTATGGCAATGTTGGTTATGCATATTCATTCTCTGGAACAGGGGAGGTTTACACATTTACTTTTGATGAGAATAATAGTCGGTTTAAGATAGAAGGAGATAATAGTAACCCTAACCCCGTTGACAATAGAGAACTCTACATTCTGGGTGAGGTCAATGGAAATGGTTGGGCGGCTGATGCGGGTGTTATGATGAGTTCAAATGACAATATTGTCTTTGATGCTACGGTCACTACATTAGGGGAAATTATAGAATCCGATGGTATTGGATATAGTTACTTTTCTTTTACCACAAAACTAGGTAATTACCCCGAAGATTGGGATGTAATTGATCCTTATCGCCTTGGCTCGGCTACTGGAAGTGATTACTGGGTAACAGAATATGATATGGGACAACCACTTGGTTTGATGTATGGCGGTGGCGGATATAATGCATTTAAGGTTCCAGCGGGTATTTATCATCTAAGTGTGAATTTGGACGAATTGACACTTGTTGTCAATGAGGTGAATGGTGTTTTGTCGGTGTGTTTTCCAGATAATGTAAATATGGAGGAATTCGCCGATATGAGTTTGGAGTTATCTAATATTGCTAATGGCCAAACAATTCGTTTAACAGTAACAGACAAAACCAATTATAAGTTTACTGGTTTAGATAATAATTCCTTATGGAATGTATCGCTGATTAATAGATATGGTGACGTTTTAGGTATAATCGAAAACGTTCCTTCAACTGGTTCGGTAACCTTTGGATCGATTATTAAACCTCAGAAAGTCTCATTAACGATAAGAGATCCTCAGGGAAAAGATGTTACAAACCTTACGAGGATTTCTTGGCTCAATGAAAACGATGAATTAATTGCTCAGGGTAATCAGATTATAGGCCTACCGGCAGATCGCAAGTTAACATATCAAGTCGTTTTGCCACCTGAATTGGCTATTAATTACTCTTTGCCATCAGATTTGACCTATACTGTAAAAGACGGCACAAATAAGATTGTGTGCCAATTAACAAGTATACCTCAAGTCCATATTAGTGGCAAGGTCATAGATGCTAACACGAAACTTCCTATATTTGATGCAAGAATATCTGCTACCCAATCATTTGTTGGAGACGTTTCTAATACTCTGATCTCTCAGTCTGACAAACATGGTGATTATAGTTTAGAGGCCAAGTCCACTCCTACTGTGCTAACGGTTGCTGCTCAGGGCTATATTAACCAAACGCTGGATTGCAACACTCAGACAGGTGGTAGCAATATTATTATGTCTGACGTGGAGTTGCGACCTATTACGGGTACGGTAGTAAATGTCAATCTAACTTATACACTTGCTCATGCTCAGGGTGAGGCAGCAGAAACACAATCCTTGTACAGCGATTACAACAATGTGGATTTTGAGATTTATAACAAGTCGGCTGGCCATCCTATTACCAACATCAGCGTTCAATACCCACAAATAGTGTTGATAGAGGACGTAGACGATGGCGATGTACTGGAAATAACTGCCAATAGTCGCAAGAATGCATTTATGCCAGTTAAAACCACAGCCATCGTAGCCGAGCAACGGGCAGCCGCTACATTTGATATTAAAGAATTAGGCAGAATTGAAGCCTCATTCAAGAAAAATGGTAATCCTGCTGTGGTTGGTTCTCTCTACGATGCCGAGAACAAACTTATTACAATTGTTGACTATTCAGGAAGCTCCTTGACCATAGACAATCTGGCTGATGGTAATTACAAACTGGTCACAATGGGGAAGAGTGAGTTCTTTAACTCGATTTATGACATGGGCCAGATGGCTGATGCTGGATTACAAGCGGGAGTTGATTATGTTGTGAGAACTGTGAATGTCCAGAGCGGGATCATTAGCAAAGTCACCATTAGTGAGGTGCCATTTTTTGACGAGTCCAAGTTCTATTATACGGGCGACAATACTTCTTTTCGTGCGGACAAGTCAAAAACTGTCATAGGTAAATATTTGACATTTAGATGTTTGCTAGACTTTAAGGAGCAGTTTCAGAATTCCGGCGGTGTCAACAATGTTAATTTGATTATTGACCTGCCTAAATCTTGTTCACTCATTGACAATTCTTTGTTAATAGGCTCAATCGTAGGTAGTTACTCAATGAATGATAATAGGATTGTTATTCCGTTGATTAACTATAGTAGTCTTGTGCGCTTTTGTGCTATCCCCACCGAAGTCGGGGACTTTGCTCCGAGTGCTTTTGTGCAATTTGAATATAAAGGTAAAACAATCACTCAACCTATTGGTTCGGCTAATTTCTTAGTGACGGATTTATCTATTAATATTCCGTCATGGACTTCAAAGACTGTTATTCCTGTAACTGGAGAAACTATAGGTAAATGTTCGATTGATATTTATGATAATGATGTGTTAATAGGTCATACCGAGTCTCTTGAAGATGGAAACTGGACTGCTTTATGCGAGCTGAATAATCCATTTAATCTGTCTACACATGAAATCTACTCAAAGGTGACCACTGCTGATGGTGCTGAATTCAATACTGAGGTGAAAACGTGCATCTATGATGTGAATTCCATTCAGGTTTCAAAGGTGACCATGATTTATCGTGGAGAGAATCTGGTGTTTGATTTTCTTAATCCAAGTAATTCCACAGGTAATTATTATTCTTATTTGCCTACGGATAAGAATTTTACATTTATTATAGATTTCACCGAAAATGACACATCCAAAGTGAGTGATGTGTTACTCAATGTGAAGACTTCAGATAATAAATCGACTCGACTAACCACAGTGTTTGATGAATCAAAGGGATGTTGGGTTGCAAGTAAGCAATTTGAGAATTCTGCCTTACCTGTCAACGTAGCAGTTGGGTATTCTTGTAATACTGATTTAGTATTTGATGCTGATGTCATGTCTAATGAAATACTGAGATTTTCAAATTTTCAGAACGAATTAATAGCATCAAATCAGGAGTTTGATTCTCTTGTTGACCAGTATTATATTGCAGAAGATTCACAAGAAGGTTTAATTGCTGAGGCCTTAATTGAACAGATGTACTCTTCTCTTGGACTTGGAGGAATACTTAATATAGAAGACTATAATGAAGAGGAGCTGCAGCAATATATAAATGAAGCAGTAGCTTTAAGTGATACGTTACAATTTGTTTGTGACTTCATCCAGAATCTTACTGTATTCGACGAGATTGCTTCTGAGTATATGGATTATTGTCGTATCGAACACGCATCTGAATATACAGCAGAGCAGCTTATCGAGAATGGGTTTGAAGCGGTCCAGAAGACAGATGGAACATACTTTTATATTTGGCAAAATGATAGTTGCATGAAGTTTGTTGACTTCGCGACGGATATATGTCTAACTTACGATCAGTATGATCTTATTCAATCATTGAATACCCGTTCAGAAGAAGACTGGTTAAGAAGGATAGAAATAATTAAAAACACGATCATAGAAGCATATCAAACTATTATTGACAAATATAATAATATCAAGAGCATCTTAGAAGCTAAAGCGAATTTCCTTCAAATACAACATGAACTATTAGCTAAAGAATATAATGAGTTGCGCCAAATGGGATATGACGTGAATTGGCCGACTATGAAAAATTTAAGAGCTCAGAGGGTCTACTACTTGGAGTGTCACAAATTATTTAGTCACATTGATCGTTTCATAAAAAAATATATTGAACCATTAGCAAAATCTAAGGGAATTAAAATAGCCGGGAAAACACTTAGTTTCGTGAACTTAGTGCAAAATGCGTGGGATGCATTTAACAATATTAAAGATCTCTATAAACTTAAGAAAAGTATATTATCACCTTGTGACGATGCTAATGAAGCAACACAAGAGTTACAAGAAAAAATATCAAATTGGATGCAAGCATCAATTGGCTTATATTTGATTCAGCTATCTGCAGATTTAGGTGGACTGATAGGTGTCAGCGGTGGTATAGCCGCTTTGCTCCCCTCAGGTGGTACTTCTGCATCGGCTATTGTTGTTTCATTGACGGGAATGGCTGCAAATATCCTTGTCAAGTCTTTTTATGACTGGCGCCATAAGGTTAATTATAAATATTATGTCAATAGAAAGAATGAATTATACAAACTTTGTAAAGAACCCGAACCTGAACTTGAACCGGATGAATACGAAGACTATAAAGGCCCAGATAAAACAGCCGTCATCGATCCTTCGGGATTTGTTTATGAGGGTGTGCCTTCTAACCGTTTGGAGGGCGTGACAGCTACTTGTTTTTACAAGGAAACGGTTGAGGATATGTATGGTGACCTGCAAGAGAATGTGGTGCTGTGGGATGCGACTCAGTATGGTCAGGAAAACCCGCTGCTGACTGACGAGAACGGTTACTACCGCTGGGATGTCCCCATCGGAATGTGGCAGGTTAAGTATGAGAAGGAAGGATATGAGACCACCTATTCTGACTGGCTGCCTGTCCCTCCGCCCCAATTGGATTTGAACATCGGTATGGTGCAGATGCGCCAGCCCGAGGTCATAAAGGCACATGCCTATCCTAAGGCAGTTGAACTAGAGTTTGACAAATTCATGCTTCCCGAGACCCTGACACCCAATAATATCACCGTGACTGTAAATGGCACGGCCGTGAATGGTACCATTGAGATTCTGAATGCCGAACTTGATGATCCTAGTGCCATCACATCTATCCGCCGTGCTCCAGGTACAGGTCTGACCTACGCCTCACACGTCCGTTTCAACGCTGCCCAGCCATTCAATGCCGACATTGTGAAGCTCCATGTAAACTATGAGGTAGAAAGTTATGCTGGTGTGCAAATGAATGATGATTATGAGGCTCTGCTTAATGTGGAGTTAGAAATGCAGGAGATTGTTGCCGACAGCGTAGTTATTCTACCTTTTAAGGATTCCAAGCAGATTACCATCACAGTACTTCCTGCTGTGGCATCGAGAGGCAAGGTCATTAACGTCATATCGACTGCTCCGATGATTACTTCAATTAATGCAGGACAATACACGCTTGACGCTAATGGCAAGGCCGTGGTTACCGTTCGTGGTGACTTGCCTGGAATGGGTTCGCTGCTGTTTGGCATTGACGGCTATGACCTGAGTGCTACGACCCTCGTCAACGTGTTGATGGAGAGCCAGATGTCTGTCGCCACACCAACTGCATCTATTGCTAGTGGCAGCGAGGTGGAGAAGGGCACCGCAGTTTACCTGCGCTGTGCTACCGATGGCGCTACCATCTACTATACGTTGGATGGCAGTTGCCCGTGTGACAATACTCCCGCCCGCAAGGTCTACGACGGCAATCCTGTCATCATCAATAGCACTGTCACCATCAAGGCGATGGCGACGGCTCCCGACCTGTATGATAGCGATGTGGCTACCTTTGTTTATCGTGTGGGTAATGGTCTGACAGGTGACGTTAATGCTGACGGAGAGGTAAACGTTGCCGATATCAATGCTTGTATAGACATTATCCTTGGCGGAGATGCTAATAGTGACATTCGCGCAAGGGCTGACGTGAATGGTGACGCAGAAATCAATGTTGCCGACATCAATGCGATTATCGACATCATTCTGGGTGCTCATCATAGCATGAAGCACAGTATTAATTGTGATGACCTACTGCATGTTGATGACGTGACGATGAAACCAGGTGACGTGCGTGCACTTAACGTGATGCTGGATAACGCTAATCGATACAGCGGTCTGCAATTTGACATCGTGTTGCCAGCTGGTCTTACGCTCGTCGGCGTGTCATCTATCGATGGGCATATTAGTAGGGTTGATGGCATTGACGAGGTCTTGTCTCGTGCAGTTAGTTACTCGATGAACAAACGTCCGTTTGTGGGTGATACCCAACCAGTACTTACTTTTATTGTTCGCTCTGATGCCGCCCTTGCGCCTGAGAATGAAATCATGCTGACCGACGTCATCCTTGCTGATGCTGACAATAGAGCATGGTATCCAGGCGACTGTGCCGTCCGAGTGAATAACGCTAGTGGAATTAACGACCTGACTGTTGGTTCCGACCGTGTCTGGCTGGAGGGAAAGACCTTGTGCATTGAGGCTCGTCAAGACGGTATTGCTCGAATCACAGCTATCAATGGCGTTGTTTATGATATAAATGTGAAAACAGGCATCAACCGTCGTGTGCTTGATCAAGGAATCTATGTGGTAGTAATCAATGGCAAGAGCTTCAAGATCGCTGTCAAGTAGATCGATCTTAGAACTGAGATTATAGATTTTAGACATTAGATGGTATCCGTTTCCATTGGGGGCGGATACTGTTTTGATTTGGGACTTGGAGTTTGGTATTGGGCGGGTGGGGTGTATTGTTAATAACTTTATTTTGTTGGTTTGGGAAAAAAGATGTAATTTTACACTCTGCATCTGTTTATAATATCAAGGGAAAAACTATGATTCCATTTGTACATCTGCACGTACATTCACAATACTCGATTCTTGACGGCATGGCTCCAGTCAAGGCATTGGTCGATAAGGCAATAGCTAATGGCATGCGTGGCATGGCGATTACCGACCACGGCAATATGTATGGCATTAAGGAGTTTCATGATTATGTCGGCAAGCTTAACAAGAAGCGCAAAGAAAATGGTGAGGAACCGTTCAAGCCTATCTTCGGCTGCGAGGTCTATGTCGCCATGAATGACCGCCATGACCGTAACGACAAGCGTGACAACGGCTATCACTTGATCCTGCTGGCTAAGAACCTGCAGGGCTATAAGAACCTGATCAAGATTGTCTCTCACGCGTGGACCGAGGGCATGTATTATCATCCCCGCACTGACCACAGTGAGCTGGAGAAGTACCACGAGGGTATTATCTGTTGCTCGGCCTGCTTGGGTGGTGAGGTGCCTCAATTCATCATGGGTGGCCAGTTGAACCAGGCTCGCGAGACCATCAAGTGGTTCAAAAGTGTCTTCGGTGACGACTATTATCTGGAGCTGCAGCGCCACAAGGCGACCGTCGCTCGTGCCAACCATGAGACCTATGAGAAGCAGTGCCTTGTCAACGATGCACTGATTCAGTTTGCCAAGGAATTGGACATCAAGCTCATCTGCACCAATGACTCCCACTTTGTGAACGAGGAGGATGCCGATGCCCATGAGCGCCTCATCTGTGTGTCGACCGGTCGAAAACTGAACGACGAGAACGTGATGCTCTATAGCAAGCAGGAGTGGTTCAAGACCCAGGAGGAGATGAACGAGGTGTTTGTCGACATCCCTGATGCCTTGCAGAACACCAATGAGATTCTCGACAAGGTGGAAATCTACAGCATCGACCATGCACCGATTCTTCCCGACTTCCCCTTGCCCGACGGCTTTGCTAACGAGGATGATTACCTCCGTTATCTGGTCTATGAGGGTGCCAAGGAACGTTGGCCCGAGCTTGACGACGAGCACCGTGAGCGCCTCGACTTCGAACTGGACACGATCAAGAACATGGGGTTCCCTGGTTACTTTCTTATTGTCCAGGACTACATCAAGATGGCACCCAAACTTGGGTGTTCTGTCGGTCCGGGCCGTGGATCAGCAGCAGGCTCGGCAGTAGCCTATTGCTTGGGTATCACCAAGATTGACCCGATGAAATATGACCTGCTGTTTGAGCGCTTCCTCAACCCCGACCGCATCTCGTTGCCCGATATCGATACCGACTTTGATGATGATGGCCGTGCTGCCGTGCTGAACTATGTGACTGAGAAATATGGTGCTGACAAAGTGGCACACATCGTCACCTATGGCACCATGGCAGCCAAGAGTGCCATCAAGGACGTGGCACGAGTTGAAGACCTCTCGATTGCCGAGAGCAACCGATTGGCCAAGTTCATTCCCTCGTCTCCCAACGAGATGCCCGAGGACAGCAAGGGCAAGAAGCCAAAGATTACCATCAAGAACTGTCTGGAGTGCTTCGACAGTTTCCGTGCCGAGTTGGAGAACGAAGACCCGAGGGTGGGCGAGACTATCCGTTTTGCCGAGAAACTGGAAGGCAGTGTGCGTAGCACCGGTGTCCATGCTTGTGGTGTCATCATCGGTCGTGATCCCATCACCGACTGGGTCCCTGTGAGCACTGCCACCGATAGCGACGGTGAGAAAATCATTGTAACTCAGTATGAAGGCGGTGTCATCGAGAGTACTGGCCTGATCAAGATGGACTTCCTGGGACTGAAGAATCTCTCCATCATCAAGGAGGCACTTGCCAACATCAAGCTGAACCATGGCATCGACATCGATATAGAAAAGATACCTGTTGATGACCCCAAGACCTATGCCCTCTATTGCAAGGGCAAGACAGCGGGCACATTCCAGTTTGAGTCGGCAGGCATGCAGAAGTACCTCATTGAACTGCATCCCACCTGCTTTGAGGACCTGATTGCGATGAATGCCCTCTATCGTCCGGGTCCCATGGAATACATCCCGCAGTTCATCAATCGCAAGCATGGCGTAGAACCCATCAAATATGATATCCCCTGCATGGAGCAATACCTCAAGGAGACCTACGGTATTACGGTCTATCAGGAGCAGGTCATGCTGCTGTCACGTCAGTTGGCAGGTTTTACCCGCGGCCAGAGCGACACACTGCGCAAGGCGATGGGTAAAAAGCAGGTAGAAAAGATGAACGAGTTGAAGGAACTCTTCTTTGAGGGCGGTGAGAAGAACGGGCATGACAAGCAGGTTCTTGACAAGATTTGGGAAGACTGGGTGAAGTTTGCTTCCTATGCCTTCAATAAGTCGCATGCCACGTGCTATAGCTGGGTCGCTTACCAGACCGCTTATCTCAAGGCTAACTATCCCAGCGAGTATATGGCTGCCGTGTTGAGCAGCAACCTCAATGATGTGGACAAACTTTCCAAGTACATGGACGAGTGCCGCTCCATGGGCATCGAGGTGCTGGGTCCCAACATTAACGAGAGTTATAAGAACTTCAGCGCAACCAAGGATGGCCGCATCCGCTTTGGCCTTGCCGGTATTAAAGGGGTGGGCAGTGGCTGTGTGGATTCTATTGTTGAAGAACGTGAGAAGAACGGCACCTTCAAGGATATCTTTGACTTTGTGCAACGCATCGATCAGCGAGCCTGCAACCGCAAGGCCCTGGAGTCGATGGCACTGGCGGGCGCGTTTGACGATTTCAAGGAAATCAAGCGCGAGGATTTCTTTGAGGTGAATCCCAGGGGAGAGAGTTTCAGTGAAACGCTGATGCGCTTCGGTGCCCGTTATCAGACCAGCCAACAGGAGATGCAGAATTCTCTCTTTGGCGCCTTTGGTGCTATCGAGGTAGCCACCCCGGCAATCCCCAAGGGTGAGCAGTGGTCTCAACTCGAGCGCCTCAATCGTGAGCGTGAACTGGTGGGCATGTACTTGTCGGCTCATCCGCTCGATCCTTATTATATGGAAGTCACCTACGGTTGTGACACCCCGCTCGCCGAGGTGAACTCTCACAGTGGCGAACTTGACCGCGAACTCACGATGGGCGGTCTGGTTGTAGATTTCCAGACTCGCACGGGCAAGAAGGGAGGACAATTCGGCATTCTCAAGTTTGAAGACTATTCGGGCTCGTTTGAGTTCATGCTCTTCGGCAACAGATACGTGGATTTGAAGAAGTATGGAGAATTAGGACTCGCTATAGTCGTGAAGGGCGCTTTTGAGCGAGGATATGGCGATAATGTGCGTTTTAACGTACACACCATCGACCTGCTTGACAACCTCAAGGGCAAGATGGTTCATAATCTTGTCATTACACTCAAGGACAGCGACCTGAGTAGTGTTGATTTTCTGAAACAGTATCTCGGTGCTGATGGCGATAACTGCTGTGACCTTTACTTCCGCATGAAAGACCAGATCAGTGGCAATTATGTCATGTTGCGTTCCAAAAAGCGGATAGCTGTTGACAAGTCCTTGATGGAGGCCCTGCGTGAGACTGATATTAAGTTCAAGGTCAATGCCCGCGTGTGACATGATGTGTGCATTGGCACTATATTTGCTATATATCTGGATATAATAACCAATTGATAAATAATAACTAATAAATCGAGAAAGAGATGGCTATTGAAATTAACGACACTAACTACAAGAGTTTACTGGAATCGGGCAAGCCCGTGGTGATTGACTTCTGGGCACCCTGGTGTGGTCCTTGCCGCAGCATCGCTCCCATCATCGAGGAACTGGCTGCCGCCTATGAGGGTCGTGCCATCATCGGCAAATACAATGTTGACGAGGGTGACGAACTGAGTGTGGAATATGGCATCCGCAACATTCCCACACTGCTCTTATTTGACAAGGAAGGCAATATGGTAGACAAGCACGTGGGTACCATTACCCATGATGCACTGACCGCCAAGATCGACGCTCTGCTGTAAAGACCGAAAGAGTAAAATTCTGAAATTGAAAAAGCCTGATGTTTCTGAGGACTTAATGGCCAAGAAACATCAGGCTTATTTTGTTGCTATTGCCTGGGAGAGTCACCTCGGGACCAATCAATATGGTAGCCGATGGATGCAAGTTCGTCCTCAAGCAATTTGATGCCCTGGACCGATTCGGCGCCTAGGGCTGCCTTATTGTCATAGAGGGCATATTGGCTGCGATTCTCCACGGGTGAGAGGTTGGGCATCACGACATTGGCTCCTGCCAGGATACCGCGACACCGTCCGTCTGAAGCCAAGGTTGCCATGGCGGTAGTGCTGGGTATGAGAGCATGGGGGATTGCCAGACGCATGATGGCGTACAGGCGGGCTGTCAGATCTACACTGCCTGCTGGAAAACGCCCCAGCGGTGTATCACTTTGAGGAATAAAAGGACCGATGCCTATCATGTGCGGCTTGAAATCAATCAGGTATTGAATATCCTCGACAATGGCTTTAAGACTCTGGAACGGTGCCCCCACCATGATGCCTGCGCCCACCTGATAGCCCAACTCCTTGAGCCATTCTAGGCATTGCAGGCGGTGCTGAATCGTCAACTCACGCGGATGAAGCAGGGAATACAACCGCTCATTATGCGTTTCATGGCGCAGCAGGTAACGGTCGGCACCGGCATCGCGCCACAAGGCATAAGTCTCACGCGGATGCTCACCCAGCGAAAGGGTGATAGCACAATCTGGCCAATTCTGCCTGATTTCACGAATCAAATCGGCAATCCACTGCGAGCGTTCCTCGCCCCATTCGCCGCCTTGCAGCACAAAGGTGCGGAATCCGAACTGATAGCCTTGTTCACAGCAGTCAAGCACTTGATCGCACGTCAGCGTGTATCGAGCCACATGTCTGTTACTGCGACGGATGCCGCAGTACAGGCAATCATTTCGGCATACGTTAGAGAGTTCAATGAGTGCGCGCAGAAAGATACCTCTGCCAAATTGCTGCTGGGCAACTTCTCGCGCTTGTCCTATCAGGTATTCTACGACTTGAGGGTCATGCATTGTGAGTAACGCCAGATACTGATTAGGCGCCAACTCATGTCGTTCTCTCAACGTGTCTACCAGACTCCTCATTACTTGTCCAGATGATTGATGACCTTGGTGAACTGTTCGCCCAAGCCGATCGTATAACCCTGTGAGCAGAACAACACGCGATTAAATGTGTCGGCAAGGATAAACATCGGCATCTGGTCCTCGCTCTGGAGCTTCATCTCATGGGCAATCTGCTTGCGGATGCTGCCATCTGTATCGATGCCATAGATGATGTTTTGAGGCAGTGTGCCGTAGTTCTCCTGACGATACTTCTGAGCTTCGGACTCGTCTTCAAACAGCAGCACCATCGGACGTCCCCACTTGTTGAGTTCGCCGCTCATCTTGGCAATATCGCGCATAGCATGGTTGGTGGGCTCCTGGCCAACGCCGAGGACGCCCACGATAAAGTAGCCGCGGCCCGTCTGAGAAAGAATGGTTACGGGATCTCCAGCAATGGGAGCCATATCGCCATCAAGGAGTTGGAACTTGGATTCGGAATTAAAGTTGCCAATGACTGCCACAATGTCGTCGCTCTGTCGCATTGTCAGATTAACAGTTGTCGTCTCTTCAGGATTGATCTTAAAGATGCGGTTGGCGACCAGTACCTTGCCGCTGGCAGCACGGGTGCCGCTGGTGAGCATATAGGTGCCGGCATCCAGAGTCGTACCGTTCTTGAATGTGTTGCTCCACGATGAGCCATCTTCAAGACCTGAATCCCCTTCATCATAACTCAACAACTGGGTCGTGCCATCATCAAGGATGCGCGACAGAGAGAAATGGTGGTAGTATTTGGGATCGTCAAGAATTGGGGTGGGGGTGTAACGCAACTTGAGGGTACCCGTCTTGGCATTCTGCTGCTCCACTGCTTCAAAATTCACGTCTTGCCAGTCGCCGCCGGTGCGGTATTGTACCTTGCCGGTTACAGGATCCATGCGGGACTCGATGTCGAGCGAGCGCGCCAGGTCCACGAAGAAAATGTCGCGGCCACGACCGTCGGACACACGAGAACGCCACACGCCCATCGGCGTCTGCGCGATGTGCAAGGCATTCTCCTCGGGACGGATGCTGATGTTGTCACGCACCCAAGCGACAAGCTTCGTCGGGTCTTCCTTGAACTGTTTTGCGGTGACGTTGTCAAATGCATCCTGCAACTCCATCTTGAACGGGGATGTAATCATCTCATATTCCACGCGCTGGCCCAGCTGGCTGCTACGCGCATTGAAAGCATCTTGAAGGATCTCGGCCTTAACGTCGCGCATGTCCTTCTCATTCAAGCCTTTAAGAATACCGATTGCACGGTCGTAGTCATCCTTGTGCTCTACTAAGAAATTGAGAATGGTTTGCCAGTTGCTGCGAGCCTTGACCAAATATTCAGCGGCAGCAGGAGCTATGCTTTGGGCTTGTTCGGCGGTGATGAAAGCCGATGCCATATAAGCCTTGCGGATGGAATCCTCACGGGCGAAGCGTACCTTGTTAGCGGCTGCCATTTCGGGGCTCACCTTAGGCATGACTGCTTTCTCTACAGGGGGAACGATATCAAAGGTCTCATAGATAGGTCCGCTCTTCATGCTGTTACTCTTGTTGAGCGTGATGTCAACCTTTCCGTCCTTGCCGAAGGTCACTTTGCGGTAGCCATACCAGCCGTCCTTGCTAGCCCACACCAGCATGTCACCCTTGCCGGCAGTGAGCGAGGTATTGCCCTTGGCGTCGGTGTATTTTGTTGCTGCCGGATAGAACTCGCCATAATTGTAGATACGGAACTCTACTTTGGCACCCTTAACGGGTTTACCTGCCCTGTCCAGTACTTGGACTTGAGCCGAAGCCGTGGCCGCATAGTTGCCGATGAGGTTGATCTCAGTGAAATTGCGGGTGCGCAGCATCACTTCCTCAGGGCCGTTGTAATCACCAAAAGCGCGCGTGTGCATCAGCATTGCCCTCGATGCGGGAGCATTGAACCAGCCCAAGTCCAGCACGGCCTCGGGCTCACAGGCTCCCAGGAAATGCCATTTGCCGTCGGCCCAAGCTTCTACCCAGGCATGGTTGTCATCGGTATGGGCCCAGCGGGGAGTATAGACCTGACGGGCAGGAATGCCGACGGAACGCAAGGCAGCGACAGTGAACGTCGACTCCTCGCCACAACGACCGATGGCCGTGTTCATGCAAGCTAACGGCGACAGGGTGCGGGCATCACTGGGCTGATAGGTCACATGCTCATGGCACCAGTGGTTGACCTCGAGGATGGCCTCTTCCATGCTCAGTCCCTGTACGCGCTCCTTCAACTCCTTGAAGAACACAGGGCGTGACATGTCAAGCGCCTCGTTATTGACGCGCAAGGGAAGCACGAAGTGATTGAAGAGCAATTCAGGCACCTTCTTGCCCCAGGGCATCTGCTCCCGGGCCTCGAAGGTGGCACGCACGTTATCCAAGTGGAATTGCAACGTGTAATCGGTCACATCGGCGAGAGGCATATAGGCATACAGGAATTGTAGCGCCTCCTTCTCTTGTTGGCTCATACTCAGCCCGCTGAAATCGGGTGTCCTCAACTCGTCAACGGTAGCCGCATTCATCATCAATATGGCGGCAAACACAAACCATAATGTTAGAATTATCTTTTTCATCGAGATCTACTTATGAAATTTTTTACAAAAATAGATAAAAATAGATTCATACCAAAGTGTTGATGATAAAAGTAATGATAAAACGACTGTCAACCGTTATAATAATGAGGCAATGAAATAGCAGTCCAATTTTTCAAATGTGGGAAAAAATCACTACCTTTGCACTCCAGAATAAAAACGAACAAGAATTCTCTAATGAAGACAATACGCAACTTCTGCATCGTGGCGCACATTGACCACGGCAAGAGCACACTGGCCGACCGTTTGCTCGAGTACACCAACACCGTTGCCGGCAAGGATATGCAGGCACAGGTGCTCGACGATATGGACCTGGAGCGAGAGCGCGGCATCACCATCAAGAGCCACGCTATCCAGATGGACTATATGAAGGACGGCTCAAAATATACCCTTAACCTGATTGACACCCCGGGACACGTGGACTTCTCCTATGAGGTGTCTCGCTCGATTGCAGCCTGCGAGGGCGCTTTGCTGGTCGTGGATGCTACCCAGGGCGTACAGGCTCAGACCATCTCTAATCTGTATATGGCAATTGATAACGGCCTGGAAATCATCCCCGTCATCAATAAAATTGACATGGACAGTGCCCATCCCGATGAGGTAGAGGACGAAATCGTCGAGCTGTTGGGCTGCGATCCCAGTGACATTATCCGTTGCAGTGCCCGTACTGGCGAGGGTGTGCCTGCTATCCTTGATGCTATCGTGGATCGTATACCCGCACCCGAAGGTGATCCCGAAGCCCCTCTGCAAGCATTGATCTTTGACTCGGTGTTTAATTCATTCCGAGGCATTATCGTGTATTTCAAGATTTTGAACGGCTCTATCGCTAAAGGCGATTTTGTGAAGTTCGTCAATACCGAGAAGGAGTATAATATCGATGAACTGGGCGTGCTCAAGCTGCGCCAGCAACCGTGTGACCGTCTTTCGGCTGGCAATGTTGGCTATATCATCTCGGGCATCAAGAATTCTACTGAAGTGAGGGTGGGTGACACGATTACCCATGTGCAACGTCCGTGTGAAAAGGCCATCGAAGGCTTCCAGGAAGTGAAGCCGATGGTGTTTGCAGGTGTGTATCCCATCGATCCCGAAGATTTTGAGAACCTGCGTGCCTCGCTGGAGAAACTCCAACTCAACGATGCAGCCTTGACATTCACCCCCGAGTCCTCTGTAGCGTTGGGATTCGGTTTCCGTTGTGGTTTTCTGGGATTGCTGCACATGGAGATTGTGCAAGAGCGCCTGAGCCGAGAGTTCAACATGGAGGTGATTACCACGGTGCCCAACGTATCCTATAAGGTGTATGACAAGAAAGGCAACATGACCGAGGTTCACAATCCTGCCGGATTGCCCGATATTGCTGTCATCGAGCATATCGAGGAGCCATATATCCGTGCCTCGATCATTACCCAGAGTGAATTTATGGGACCTATCATCACATTGTGTCTTTCTAAGCGTGGTGAATTGGCCAAACAGGAATACATCTCGGGCAACCGTCTGGAATTGACCTTTGACATCCCGCTGGGTGAGATCGTGATAGACTTCTATGACAAACTCAAGAGCATCAGCAAGGGTTATGCCTCGTTTGATTATTACATCAACGGTTATCGCGAGTCAAAGCTCATCAAGCTGGATATCCTGCTCAACGGTCAACCCGTGGATGCATTGAGCACACTGACGCACGTTGACAATGCGGTAACCCTGGGCCGTCGCATGTGCGAGAAACTCAAGGAACTGATTCCGCGCCAGCAGTATGATATTGCCATCCAGGCTGCTATCGGAGCCAAGATTGTTGCCCGTGAGACGGTGAAACAGGTGCGTAAGGACGTGACTGCCAAGTGCTATGGTGGTGACGTGAGCCGTAAGCGCAAACTGCTTGAGAAGCAGAAAGCGGGCAAGAAGCGCATGAAGCAGATCGGCACCGTGCAAGTGCCGCAGAAGGCCTTCCTGGCTGTGCTCAAGCTTGATTAACACACTCAATCAGGGCTCAGCAGTGGCTATGGATGAACTGCAAAATATTGACCTTAACAACCCTGAATTTCAGGATGCTTGCGATGTGTTGCAACACACCCATCGCTCGGTGTTCCTTACCGGTAAGGCAGGAACCGGCAAGAGTACGTTCCTGAGGTTTATCCGTGATAATATCAAGAAGAAGACTGTGGTGCTGGCTCCTACTGGCATCGCCGCCGTCAATGTGGGCGGCCAGACCATGCACTCGTTCTTCAAGATACCGTTCAAGCCCATGGTGCCCGACGATCCTGACTATGCCAATCCGGCAAGGATGCGTAAGATGTTGCGTTATACCAAGGAGAAAGTCAAGCTCATCCAGCAACTGGAACTGATCATTATTGACGAGATCTCGATGGTGCGTGCCGACATCATTGACTTTGTGGACCGAGTGCTGAGGGTTTATTCCGGCAATATGCGTGAACCATTCGGGGGCAAGCAACTGCTGCTAGTGGGAGATATCTTCCAATTGGAGCCAGTGGTGACTCATGACACACGTGATATCCTGCGACGCTATTACAGGAATTTCTTCTTTTTCAATGCGCGGGCCTTTGAGCAGATCAGCCTGGTAGCCATTGAGTTGCGTAAGATCTATCGCCAAAGCGACAACGACTTCATTGCCTTGCTCGACCGTGTGCGTGTCAATCGATCGACAACTGCTGACTTTGTTCGTATCAATGGGCGTTGTAATCCTGATTATCAGGAAGTAAACGATAACTTTGCTATCACACTAGCTACACGTCGTGACACAGTAGACTCCATTAACGATGAGCACATGAAGGCGCTCAAGACCCCTGAATTTGTCTATGAGGGTGTCATTGAGGGCGATTTCCCTGAAAACTCACTGCCGACGGCATTAAATCTCGTCCTTAAGGTAGGTGCCCAAGTCATCTTTATCCGTAACGACAAACAGGGCCGCTGGTGCAATGGAACTATAGGCAAGGTGACAAGGCTCAGTGACGCGACAGTCTATATCGCCCTTGAAAATGGCGCTGAGATGCAGGTGGAATGGGAAGTATGGGAAAACATGCAGTACACCTACAATGAAAAGGAAAAGAAGGTAGAAGAAAAAGTACTCGGTTCTTTTTCACAGATCCCGATCAAACCTGCGTGGGCACTTACTGTACACCGCAGTCAGGGCCTTACATTCAATCACGTAGTCATTGATTTTGCCGGCGGTGCTTTTACAGGCGGTCAAACCTATGTGGCTTTGTCACGTTGTACCTCGCTGGAAGGTATCACGTTGCTTAAACCATTGAGTGAAAGAGATATCATCGTTAACCCAGCAGTGGTAGAGTTCAGTCGCCAGTTCAACAATCGTCAGCTCATTAACGAGGCCATGGAGCAAGAGCGCGCCAATCAACTCTATCGTAGGGCCGTACATGCCTTTGATAATCAGGAGTTTGAGGACTGCGTGAATTACTTTGCCGAAGCGATGAAGATCAATGACCAGTTGCAGAATACAGCCGTCAAACGTCTGATTTCCAGAAAATTGAACTCATTCAAGAAGCATATTCGGGAGATTGAGCGTTTGAAGCAAGTCATTGAAAGTCAGAAGAGAATGCTTCGTGACTTAGCTCTGGAGTACGCGTCGATGGGTGACCAGGCTCTGGCCATTGACGAGAGTGGGGTAGTGGGAGAGGGTAGTGTGCCCTCCTACGGTAAACGGCTTGACGATATCGCTATCCGTTCGGCCATGGCTAACTACAATAAAGCATTGTGTATCATGCCTGATTGTGTCGAGGCCATGATAGGCAAGGCAAGGCTATTAATGACTCTTGACCAACTAGAGGATGCCGAAGACCAATTGAAGTGTGTTCTGGATTTGGATAAGAACAATTACACGGCACACTTGATCATGGGGGAACTGATGGATCTGCAACATGATATACCGGAGTCTATCAAGTCATATAAGAGAGCAGCCAAAGCCGATAAGAAATCCCCCGTGCCTCATGAACGGCTTCAGGCAATCTATGAGAGAATCGGCTTTGAGGATCTCGCCGAAGAAGAACAAGAAATTGCCGACCGCTTGCGGAAAGCACTTTATAAGCAATCGTCAAAAAAGAAGAAACGTTAAGCCTGTCCTACATTAATATATTAATAACAGGTGCCTCAGTCCCAGCGGGACTAATGTGAATAACGCTGATGAGGCTAATTTCACGAATTAAAATTATTATCTCTTTTTTAATATTGAAATAGAAGGGGATTGAGCATTGTGATTTTACTGATATTGTATTTAACATAATACAAATATTTATCAAAATGGACGTTTTTTGATGGGGGACCAGGAATAAGGATGCTCTAGGGATTTTGAAGCATGATTTAATTGAGATAAGACGTGGAAAAATCTGGGCCTCTTTAAGTGAGTTGCAAAATATCAAAATCTCGTTGAGTTAATTCTGCAGAAAAATTTACTGAATCCTTTATTTCATGGG
>Ga0247609_10001596_pt1 | contig 26445 bp, 24 predicted proteins | sample 172DNAGHGlowgp2_FD_193487 | JGI IMG/M metagenome (GOLD analysis project Ga0247609, IMG submission 193487) | Sheep rumen microbial communities from Palmerston North, Manawatu-Wanganui, New Zealand - 1728 DNA GHGlow gp2 | ecosystem: Host-associated > Mammals > Digestive system > Stomach > Rumen ...
GCTTATGAGATAGCATCTATTTTATCTAAAAAAGTAACATTACCAGATGCATCTTACAAAGAAGATAAAGATTCAATAGATAAACATGTATCACTAAAAGTAGAATCTCCATCTTGCCCATATTACACAGCTAAGATGGTAAAAAATGTAGTTATTAAAGAATCTCCTGATTTTATTAAAAAAAGACTAATATCAGCAGGAATGAGACCTATTAATAATGTTGTAGATATTTCTAACTACGTAATGTTGGAATATGGTAATCCTCTTCATTTCTTTGATGCCAATAAGCTAGGAGATACTATTGTAGTAAGAAATGCTACTAAAGATGAACCTATTACTACATTAGATAATCAAGATAGAGTATTAACAGAAAATGATATAGTTATTACTGATGGTAAAAAACCAGTATGTATTGCTGGTGTTATGGGTGGTTTAAATACTGATGTAGATGAAACTACTAAAGACATTGTAATAGAAGCGGCTATCTTTGATGCAGTAAGCATTAGATATACAGCAGCAAGATTAGACCTTAAAAGTGAAGCATCTATTAGATATGGAAAAGGCTTAAACTACGAATACACAGATGCAGCTATGGATAGAGCATGCCACTTACTAGAAAAATATGCAGATGCAACTATCCTAAGTGGTAAATTAGTTCATGATAAACTAGATAAAGAAGAAAAAGTAGTTGAATTCAAAACAAATGAAGTATCAACATTACTAGGATTAGAACTAACAGACAAAGATGTAGAAACAGAACTAGATAGATTAATGTTCCCTTATAAATTAAATAAAGATACATTTACTGTTACTATTCCAAGAAGAAGATTAGATATAGATCCTAATGTAAATGATATAGCTGAAGAAATAGGTAGATTATATGGCTATGAAAACTTAGAATCTACATTACCAAGAGTACCAGTTCGTAGAGGAGAATATATTGGTGATGTTAAAATAAGAAAAGAAATCTCTAAGAGATTAAGAACACTTGGTTTAAATGAAACTAAAACATATACACTTACATCTCCAGAAATGTCTAAACTATTTAGATATGAAGAAAAAGAACAAATCAAATTACCAAATCCTATGAGTTTAGATAAATCTGTTATTAGAACATCTATATTACCTTCATTATTAAATGTTTATGAATATAACAAAGCTCGTAAAGTTAATGATATAAAACTATATGAAATAGCTAAAACATATGATAAAGATTATAATGAAGATATTAAAGTTGCAATACTTATGAAAGGTAACTATTCAATTAACAATTGGCAACATACAACTACTAAATGTGATTTCTATGTTTTAAAAGGAATATTAGAAAACTTACTAAATTATCTAGGATTCAAAAATAGATATACATTCGAAGCAGCAACTATCAATGACTTACATCCTGGTATAGGAGCTAAAGTATTACTTGATAGAGAAGAAATAGGTTTAATAGGTAGAATTCATCCATCTCTTAAAAAAGATGAAATATATGTAGCTGAGTTATCAATGACTAAATTATATGAAAAACAAATTAAACCTATTAAATTCAAAGAAGCATCTAAATATCCGGAAATAGTTAAAGATGTAGCATTTGTAGTAAGTAATGATGTAGAATCAGATACAATTAAGAGTCAAATTAAAAAATCAGGTGGAAGACTACTTGATAGTGTAGAAGTATTTGATCTATATCAAATGGAAAATGAAAAATCAATTGCATACACATTAACATTCAAAGATAATACAAGAACATTATCTGATGAAGAAGTAATGGAAGTATTCAATAAAATTATTAAAGAAGTAGAAGAAAAGACTACTGCTAAATTAAGAAGCTAATATAGCTTCTTTTTTTATATATTTATATGTTTTTAAAAAAATGTTAAAAAGAGTATTGACAAATCATTTTGTTATTAATATAATGTTAATAACAAGAGGAGATAATAATATCAAATTATAAAAATATTTTTTTTACTATTTGATATTAACATTTTGTTAAAAAGAAAGGAGACAAATATGAAGAAATATGGAATAGGAATGTATGGTGGAAAGTTCATGCCATTACATAAAGGACATAATTACTGTATAGAAACAGCAGTTAAAGAATGCAAAATAGTATATGTCATTTTATTCTATGGTGGAGCTGATGAACTAAAAATACTTGAAAACAATAAAGAAGATTATCTTACTGTAGAAGATAGAAAAGAACATATAGAAAACATATGTAAGAACTATAAGAATGCTATACCAGTTTTAATAGATGTATCCAAATGTAGATTAGAAAATGGAGAAGAAGACTGGGATGCTGAAACACCATTAGTAAGAAAAGTAGTAGGGCCAAGATTAGATGCTGTTTATAGCAGCGAACTATCATATGATGATTATTTTAAAAGAGCTTATCCAGAAGCAACACATCGTGTTGTAGATTACAAAAGAATCCATTATCCAATTAGTGGAACAAAAATAAGAAATATGAAAAACAAAAAGGAGAGAGAATTATGGACAATATAAAAACAATTTCAAAAGAAAAGAAAATTAAAAATTTAGTAAAGAGTTTTAAAGACTTAAAATGGTATGAAATAATCATGATCATCATTATGGTAGTAATAGCTGGTTTAGCAGTAGTACAAGCAATTATAGATCCTGCTAGTAGTACAAATCCTCTATGGTTAACAATTATTAACTTTATAAGTGCAATATGCGGTATCTTATGTATCTTCTTCTGTGCCAAAGCCAATATATCTAACTTCGTATTTGCAACAGTAAATACAATAGTATATGCTATATTCCTTTGGTATCATAAAATATTTGGTACATTTGCTTTAGAAGTATTATTCTATTTACCAGTTAACTTCATTTCTTGGTATATATGGTCTCAACATAGAGATGAAAAACTAATAGAAAAAACTAAATCTAAAAAACTAACTCCATTACAAAATATTATCTCTACTTTACTAATTGTAGTAGGTGGTATTGTATATCACGTTGTACTAGTTAAATTAGGTGGAAATGTAGCTTGGTTAGATGCATTTACACTAAGTATTGGTATTATTGCAGTATTACTAGAAATGTTTAGATACAAAGAACAATACTTCTGGTGGATTATTACAGATATTATAGCAGTTGCTATGTATATAATTCATTTTGATCCAGTTTACTTAACTAAAAAAACAATCTACTTAATTATGGCAGTTATTGGTTTCATTAACTGGTCTAAATTAAATAAAGAACGTAATAAACAAAATCAATAAAAGGAGCTGATGTTATGTTTATAGAAACGGACATCATAGAATTTATTAACAGAATTATTAATAGTAATAAAAGTAATAATTCAGAAATAAAAAACAATATTATTAAATTTCGCGACTATCTAGTTTTAACACAAATGACAGATCAAGAAACAATAGACAAAGTAGATAAAATAATATCTTGTTTAGATTCAATAATAAATATAAAAAATAGTTTAGGCTTTATAGATATATCCGTTATTATTAATGCTCCAACTGAAAAAGGGAAGAAACTAAGAAAAGTTCCTATAACACAAAGAGAATATGCTGATAAGCATTATAACCATTACGAAAGAGATAATAGTTCTACTTCTTGTTATAGCTGTGGCAGTAGTTCAACATCTAGGAGTAGATGCTAATGCAAAAAATTAATATATTTAATCAAGATATTCTAGTTAGAGATGAAGCTTGTTCTAGTTCACCAGAAAAAGTTGTAAAAGGTCGTCCATCATTAAGATTATATATAAAACCAACAGATAGCTGTAATGCTAAGTGTATGTTTTGTGCTAACGAACAATCTAAAGATTTTGGTAATATTAATTTAAAAAAACTAGAATTTGTTATTAGATATTTAAAAGAAAAAAATGTACTTCACGGAGTTAGTATAACTGGTGGAGAACCAATGACTAATCCAGAGCTTATATTTCAAATTCTAGATTTAATATATAATATAGATCCTAATATGGAAGTTCAAGTATCTACTAACGGATATAACTTATTAAGATTCTTAGATTATAGAGATGTGAATAAACTAGAAAGTATTCACATCTCTAGACATCATTATGATGACAAAACTAATCAAACAATCTTTCAAAGCGATTCAGTTGCTACAACTAAAGACATTACTACCTTTCAAGAAAGATTAGATGATAAAAGAATTATTAATATAAATACTATTGTAATGAAAAGATATATTAGTAATTTAGAAGAAATAAAAAGAATGTTAGACTATGCTAGTAGAGTAGGAGTATACAAAGTAGGATTCATATCATTAATGCAATGCAACCAATTTGCTAAAGATAACTTCATTAATTTTAATGATATTTTTAGCCATTTAGACGAAGATTTCCTACTAGGTCATCACTTTTATAGCAGAGACTACTGTGAATGCATAGACGGCTTATATTTATCTAAATATGATAAACTAATAGAATTCTACGCAAGAATGGTTAAAGAATGTTCATGTCCATATACTAATCAATTAGTATATACATCTGATAATAGAGTAACAGCAGGATTCGGTAAAAAACTTTTATACAAATAAAAAAGTGAGATATCTCACTTTTTTTAATTACTATTTTTGACCAGCTGTATAAGTTTGAGTTTCAGTTTTAGTTTTTCCTGTAAATTCCCAACCAGCTAGTGTAGAACTCTTACTCCATGTATATTTATATGAAGTAGTAGTTGTTGTTGATGCAGTAGCATCAATAGTTTCAGTAGTCTTCTTAGTACACTTAGTTCCACTTAATGTATAATCACTTGGACAAGTATAAGAAGTAATTTCACCTTTAACTGTCTTAACACATTTAGTACCTGTTAATGTAGCTTCTGCATCTTCACAGTAATACTCACCTTCAGTTTTAACTACTTTAGAACATGTAGTGTTTTCACCAGTTCCTGATTTAGTATAACCTTCTGGACAAGTATATGTATAAACTGGAGTTCCTGTTGCATCAATTTTCTTTATACATCTATGTTGAGCATCATCTTTTAATAATTCAAATCCTTCTGGACAACTATAAGTTGGAGTTCCAGGTTTTTCAGTAGCATTCTTAGTATCAATACACTTAGTACCGCTTAGAGTACCACCATTAGGACAACTGTATGATCCTGTTCCTGTATGAGGAGTAGCATCATAAGTCTTAGTACACTTAGTACCACTTAATGTATAACCACTAGGACAACTATAAGTTGTTTTAGCAGTAGCTTGAGTTGTAATAGTACACTTAGTACCATTTAATGTTCCACCTTGTGGACAACTATATGTTGTCTTAGATGTTGGAGTAGCTGTAGCATATTTAATACATCTAGTACCACTTAGAGTACCACCATTTGGACAACTATAAGTTGTTTTAGCAGTAGCTGCATAAGTTGATGATTTATAACATTTAGCACCACTTAGAGTACCACCATTAGGACAACTATAAGTTGTATGTGGAGTTTTACTTCTTGTATAGTAAATATATTTATACCAAATACCTTTATTTCCACAAGGAGCACCACATGTTGCACCAGATACAGCACCTTGTAATACTAATTTAGAAGTATCACCAGTATATCCAGCTGAACTATAAGTATAATACTTAGTTCCGCCATTTACCCAACCACCATAAGTATATGTAGTTGAAGCAGTAGCATTATAACTTGTTGATACAGTACATGTTGTACCACTTAATGAACCACCATTTGGACAACTATAAGTTGTTTTACCAGTAGCATTGTAACTTACATCTTTAGTACATTTAGTATTAGCACCAGATCCAGATGGAGTATATCCAGATGGACAACTATATGTTGTATTAGCACTAGCGTTATATACTTTATAACAACTTGTACCATTTCTATCATATCCAGATGGACAAGTATAAGTAGTAGTTGCTGTAGCATTTTGTGTTATAGTACATTTTTTACCACTTAGAGTACCACCTTGATCACAAGTATAAGATGTAGCACCTGGAGTATAAGTAGCATCATAAGTCTTAGTACACTTAGTTCCACTTAATGTATATCCTGTAGGACAACTATAAGTTGGAGTTCCAGGTTTTTCAATTGCATCAGTATATTTAATACAATATTTACCATTTAATGTATAACCAGTAGGACAAGTATAATCTGTTCCAGTTTGAGTTTTTGTTGGTTTAACATAAACAGTATGTTCTTCACCTTCGCTTAATTTAGCATCAGTTGTAATAACTCTATCAGGACCATATATTGGAGTAGCATCTATAGTTGCTCCTGTACTAGTCTTAGTACATTTAGTACCATTCTTAGTATATCCTTCTGGACAAGTATATATAGTCTTAGTTGTAGTTACTGCTTTTCTAAATTGATAATATGTTATAGTTTTTGTATAGATACCACTCTTAGCATCTCCATATCCACTATAATCAGTTTCATCTAATATAGCAGCTCCACCATTTCCATTATTATTATTATTTGATGTATTATTAGAATTATTATCATTATTTGTATTATTATTTGTATTATTTGCAATAGTTGTAGATCCATTGTTGTTTATAACAGTTTGACATGTTCCATTAGAACATACTGTAGTACAACCAATAGTATCTAATATGTAATCTTTTTGATCACCACAATTTAATACGACTTTTAAAGCATATTCAGAATCAGATATTTTTGTAACTTCAACTTTACTTGAGTTTTCATCACAATAATTTTTATCTTTATCTCTGAATTGAATAATCATATGATTATCAACCATTTGCTTTAATGTCATTGAAGTTGATTCACCAACGTTTTTAGGTAATTTATCAACAGTATAATAATCTCTAGCTGCTTCCTTCATTGTCTTAATGTTGTTAGTATAAACAGAATCATAGAAAACGTCTAAATCAGCTTTTGGGAATAACCATAATAGTAATAAGATAAATAGGATTAATAATATAATCTTAACTAAAATATCTTTCCAGTTAATCCCTACATTATAAGTAACATGATTTTCTTCGTACATAATTTAAACCTCCCTTTCCATTATTTTGTTAATGTTTTTCCTTGAGACATAGCTAAATTGTTTAATGCCATTCCTTCCATGTCTCCTTGGATTCTTTGACCAAATGTTTGGCCATCTATTAATACATCATCAATAGCCCATTCATAATCACAACCATTGTTAATCCATGCTTGAATTTCTTCTAGACTAACATGATCGGCTTCATATATTGGTTTACCATTTTCGTCAACACCATTACTATTTAATTTATTGTATACATCCCATGATGTTTTACCAGATTCAACTATTTCTCCTAGTTCATTTCTGATTTCATAATGGTTTGCAAATACTAATTGAGCTTCAGTAGTAACGATAATTGCTGATGAATGGTTAGCTAGTAATTGTTCACTAGTGAAATGATATTCAACTTCTTTACCATTTTCCATTACTTTAATAGTACATCCGTTACCTTTCATTAGATCAGCCATTACTTGACCAACTTCATCATATATCTTAGCAATTTCTTCTCTATCAGTTGTAGAGTAGATAGCTATTCTTTTTTCTGTAATCCATTGAACTAATGGATATACACCGTTTTCACCATATTGTGCAAATGATTCATCGAATCTTGCATAAGTTGTAGCATTTCTTTCAGATGATTCTTGAGCCATAACAGCAAAATCATCATTTCCTGTTGCATATACAACATGGAATAAATAATCATCAGTATTAATAGGAGAAATTAATAAGTTTAATAAATTTAAATGTAAAACATCAATTTCTTCTTGTGAACTTGGAATATAAACTCCATTTGAATATTTAATTAATGCAACAATTTCTTCTTGTGTATATGGAAGTGTAGTAACTGGATTAACAATACCAGCTGCTTTTAACTCAGATACTAGTTTTTGAGCTCTACTAGCAACTAAGCTATCATCCATAACATCTCCATAATTAACTGCTTGAACAGTTTCTTCTTGAGTTTGTTCTTGAGTTTCTTCAGTTGTTTGTTCTTGAGTTTCTTCAGTTGTTTCTTCAGTTGTTTGTTCTTGAGTTTCTTGTTGTGATTCTTCAGTAGGTGCAGGAGTTTCAGTTTCTGTAATTACAGTAGCTTCTTCTCCATTATAACTGTCTGTAGTTTGAACTGTTTGCTCAACTGTTGTAGAAGGAGTAACATTTGCATTTCTATTAGCCATAGTCTTATCTGAACATGATTTAACACCCCAAATAAGTAAACCAGCTAATGCAACTACACCAATTGCCTTAAGAATAGTTCTACCTTTCTTAGAAGCGCCTTTAGTATCTTCTTCTTCAACAACTACTCTATGAGGTACTTCTTCTTCATCTTTTTCAGCTTCTAAAGCTTTAATAAGTTCAGAATCGTACTCAACACGAGATGTTTCATCAAGTAAAACAATAGTAGCTTCTCTTACTTCTTGTTTACGAGTTTCTAATTCTTCTTTAGTAATAATTCCTTCTTCATATTCATTAGTTATCTTTTCATAAGCTTCAGTAGCATGGGCAAGAACAGTTTCTTTAAATGCTCCTTCCTCAAGCTTTTTAGCTTCTTCAAAGTCTAAACCAAGAATATCATAATAATTAATCATCTTTTCCATAAATATCCCCCTTTAGAATTTTAAAAAACTTCGTTTCTCGTTGTGATATACTACTATAACAGGACTTAAAAGTCAACTTTATCCTATTATATATAGCAAACTTCCTAGAAACAATTTATATGCTATACCCCTTGTTGTCGATAAAATTATAGCATTGGGGTATAAAAGTGTCAAAATTTGCTCTATTTTTAGGAAAAAAATTTGTTTTTAGCCTTTTTTATGATATAATTTAGCAGTACTTGGGGTAGACTTGGTTTCGACAGGGTATATCGAGGTATGACTGCAAGTAGTAGGAGTACTTTAAACTCAAACTTAAAATTAAATGACGAAACTGAATATAGTTTCGCTCCTAATGCATACGCATTTGCCTAATATAAGGTAACGGAGCACTCTAACTTATCTTTACCTATAGGATAATCTTAGGGTTTATATATATAGGGTATATTATTGGGGTTCCTAAGACTCAATAACGAATATTTCTTAGGATAGTTAAGATGGTAGGTACGTTATAGCCGGCCGCTTAATGAAATTAAAAATCTAACTAAACTTGTAGACGTTGTATTAGCGGATATCTTGGACAGGAGTTCGATTCTCCTCTACTCCACCAAATGAAAATAAAACTAGCGATTATGCTAGTTTTTTTAATATAAAAAGAGAATAATTATCAAAATTATTTGAATTTCTTTATCAATTTTGCAATAATACAAATAATTGCAGCAATAATTAACGCCGATATTAGAGCCCACGATGTCAAAATAACTATTAAATCATCTATATCCATATGAAAACCTTGTTCACCAAAAAAGTTCATATTTCCAAAAAACCATATAAAAAATACAGAAGTAACAACATAGCAAATTAAAAAAACTTTGATAAATTTCTTCATTATCTAATCAATCCTTTATTTTAACTTAACCTAATAATATCATTTTTTTTAATTAAAACATAGTTTTTAAATGCATTAATAATGATATAATGAACTTGGTGATACTATGGCAGAACTAAGAGATTTATACGATTTTAACGGAAATAAGACTGAAAAGACATATCATAAAGGAGAAAATATACCAGAAGGTTACTATCCAATGGTAGTAATGGTAGTAATTAGAAACTCTAATGGTGAATTCTTAATGCAAAAAAGATCTAAAAACAAGGGTGGAGACTGGGGAGTAACTGGGGGACACCCTAAATCAGGAGAAACCCCAGAAGAAGGCATAATTACTGAAGTAAAAGAAGAACTAGGATTAGACTTCTCTAATGAAGTATTTACTGAATATGATTCTGGTTGTGATGGTAAAGACTGTTATAAAATGTATTTTGTTAATAAAGATATAGATATTAAAGATATAACCATTCAAAAAGAAGAACTATCAGAAGTAAGATGGTTCTCTATGGATGAATTAAATAAAATGGTTGAGGCTAAAGAATTAAACGAAGATCAAATATCATGCTTTATCAAAGTATGTAAATATTTAGAAAAGAATAAAAAGAGCATTTAGCTCTTTTTTTATCTCTTAGGATCAATTAATATCTTAATTGCATTATCTTCTCCAGAAGTTAATCTTTCAAATGATTCTTGAACTCTATCAAGTCCAACTATATCATCGACAAATTTTAAAACATCTATCTTTCTAGAACTCATTAAATTAACACATTCTTCAAATTCTTCCTTAGTATATCCAATAGCTCCTAATAATCTCAATTCTTTAGTAACTACTAAAATAGATGGTATTGTGATACTCTCCATTGATACACCAACCATTACTAAAGTACCATTTGGTCTAGTTAAAGCAATACCAGTACTAACAGCAGCGCTATTACCTGAACAATCAAATACTATATCAAAACCATATGCGTTATCTTTAGTAATCTTTTCCATAAATTGTTCATCTCTAGCATTAAAGAACTCATCAGCACATTTTAAATTAACACATTTCTTACCACGTTTTTCATTAGTTTCAGATACTGCAACATAAGAAGCACCATTCAACTTAGCAAACATAGCACATAATTGACCAATAATACCAGCTCCGATAACTAAAACTCTACTACCAATCTTTAAATTAGATAAGTCAACAGCGTGTAGAGCAACAGCCGTAGGTTCTACCATAGCTACTTCAGCATCTGTAATATTAACAGGTACTTTAATAACCATATCTGGTCTTATTGAAGTTTTTTCAGCATATGCACCTGGATTAGTTAATGATAACCCAACAGCTTCATCCCAAGTATGAGGACAATATTGAGGATTACCACTTAAACAAGCAGGACACTTTCCACAAGGAGAAATAGGTAAAGCAGTAATTCTATCACCAATTTTTAAATCACTTCTACTACCAGGATCGATTACTGTTCCACAAAATTCATGTCCCATAACTAATTTATTAGGTTGTCCTAAGTCCCAATAATGTATATCAGAACCACATATACCACATTTTTTTACTTCTATTACAACTGAACCATCTTTAGATTTAGGTTCACTTATACTTTCTACTTCAATTTTTCTCTTATCATTTAGCATTGCACACTTCATAATTACAACTCCTTATCATAATTAATTATAACATAATTACTTAACATTAATAGTCAAAAAGTGTATAATTTATTTATGCCGACTTAGCACAGCTGGTAGTGCAATGCCCTCGTAACGCATAGGTCGCTGGTTCAAATCCGGCAGTCGGCACCATTATGTACGTAAAGTCAAATAGAAATATTTGGCTTTTTCTTTATAAAAATTTCTTTATAAAAAAATGTAAATAATATATAATATAATGTAGATTATATAGGATAAGGATGTGAAAATAATGAAAAAAATGAGATTGGTTTTAACAATTTTATTATTTATATTATTAATGCCTATTATGGTAAATGCAGAAGCCTTATTTGTCACCGATTGTGATAACAATAAATTATATACGACAATGCCAAGCGACCTAAAAGGACTAGCAAAAATAATGGCAGAAAATGCATACTTAGATAACGGTAAAAGCGAACATGTTAATTCCTGCTCTGGAGTAAAATTTGATTCTGTATCTAGCAACTATAACGGAAAAGGAATATACGAAATTGCAAGTACTAAAGACGATGCTTATCCGATATTTTATTATAGAGGAGCAGTAGATAACAATAATGTTAAGTTCGCTGGATACTGTTGGAAAGCAATCAGAACAACAGATACCGGAGGCGTAAAATTATTATATAATGGAAATCCAGACGAAAATGGTTATTGTACAAATACAACAGGAGAATCTACTCAAATAGGGAAAAGTAAATTCAATATAAATAATAATTCTCCCTCAGATGTAGGATATATGTATGGAGAAAGATATACATCTTCGTTTAAACCATCATCGGAATTAAACTCACCATATGTTTATGGAAATGATGTAGTATATTCAGAAGGAAAATATACCTTGATAGACACGGTTACAATGCCAATTTCATATGATACTGACCGTAATATACTTAATAATAATCACTATACATGCTTTAGCACTGAAAATACATGTAGTAGAGTATATTATATATATTTTATAGATAGTAATTATCCAAGCACATATTTTGCTCACTACATAACCTTAACAGATGGAAAAAAAGTAGAAGACGCTTTAGACGAGATGTTTGATAATAAAAATGACAGTGCTGTGAAAATATATATAGATAATTGGTATAGTCAAAATCTTACAAGTTATACACCATATATAGAAGATACGATATATTGTAATGATAGAAGTATAAGTGATTTAAGTGGGTGGAATCCAGATGGAGGAAACACTAAAGGAAGCTTACGTTTTGGAGGAAACAGTAGATCAAACAATCATAATCCTTCATTAGAATGTAGTAGAAAAATAGATAGATTCACAGTTTCCAGTACTAAAGGAAATGGGAAATTAACGTATCCAATAGGACTAATAACGAATGATGAAGTGATGTATGCAGGAGGTGAAAGTAGTACAATGAATGAAGTGATCTATTTAAATACAGAACTATATTATTCATCTGCTACTCCTGCCATGTTTGAAAATATGGATCAACCAAGTTATATATCTACACCACATGATAATTATGCTAATAATTATACGATGGGTAAATATGGCATTATCTTATCTGATCGTTTATTTGAAGATGGTGTTCGTCCAGTAATATCATTGTCTCCAACAATGACGATTGTTTCTTCTGGAAATGGGACAAGTACAGATCCATATGTAATAGATCAAAGCGCTCATTATAGTATACACATAGAAGAAAATGAACATACTAAAGAGACATATATTAATGAAGATAATATTGAGTATGTTGAATCAGGTAAAACTATTATTTTCAAAATTACTTCAAAGAAAGGTTATGAAATAGAAAGTATTAAAGTAATTGGTGCTAATAAAGAAATACCATTTTATACTACAGGGAACGAGAATGAATACACCTTTATAATGCCAGATACTGATGTTACAATTAAACCAACACATAAAAAAGTAATAATCAACCCACATACAGGAGATAAGCTCTATTTAGTTGTTTTATTAATGGCTATAAGTGTATGTCTAGGAATAATAACTTATAAAAAGAAAGAATCTAAACAATAGTAAATTGGATTCTAAGCAAAAAAACAAGACTCGTTACGAGTCTTTTTTAGTTAAATTTTTAAAAAAATAATAAGTATGTTAGAATAACCCCCGAAAGGGGGAATCTATATGAGTAAAACATTTAAAAGTATTATAAGATCTTATTATTGTGGAGACTTATTTGCAGAATACTTCGATCCTATATATCCTTTTACAACAGAAAATATTTCTGGATATATAGATTTATTTGATTTAAAGGATAAATCACTTCTAACTGTAGGTTCCTCTGGAGATCAAGCTATAAACGCCATTTTAAAAGGATGTAATGATGTAACAATAGCTGATATCAATCCATATACTAGATATTACTATTATCTTAAAGTAGCTTCTATTATTTCTCTAGAAATGGATGAATTTCTTAAATTCTTAAGATATTTAAACTTTAATGGTCCATATAGACATAATAAAGAAGCACTAAATTCTCAAATATATATGCGTATTAGAGAAACACTTAATAGACTAGATCAAGAATCTCTTAAATTTTGGGATGAATTATTAATAAGTAAAAAAAATATAAGAATAAGAAAACAATACTTTAGTAGTGATGAATATACAACAAGCTTAATAAAAAAATGTAATCCATATCTTCAAAGTGAAGAATTATATAAAGAAACAAGATGTAAAGTTCAGGAAGTTAGACCACATTTCATTACTCAAAACATAATAACTGAAGAACTATTTGGATCTTATGATAATATATGGTTATCTAATATAGGTGTATATATAGATCTAAGAACATTAGATAAAATGGTAAAGAAAGCAATCGAATTATTAAGAAAACAAGGAACTCTATTAATAAGTTATCTTTATAATTTTACAAAAGATACTAAATATCAATATGGTTGGGATCCAATATATGATTTAAAAGCTACGCTAAGTATTTTACAAAGATTTAATCCAGAATTACAAAGTTTTGACGGAATTGAAGAACAAGACTCTATATTACTTTGTCATAAATAGTGTAAACTAATATGAAAAATTGAATAAAATGTAAATAATATGCTATAATATTAGTACATACGCCGAGGTAGTTGTAACGTTAGAACGTACACTTCGTTTGTGTAAGGTGACTTGTTTAACTCAGTCTCTCGGCACCATTTGTATTTTAGAACCGTCAAGGTTCTTTTTTAATTTCTAAAAGCCATATTTTTACTACTCAAATAGACAAATATCTGTTATAATTATTATGAGAGTAAGGAGCAGTTATTATGGAGAAGAAAAATACAAAAGAACAATATTACATTTTATCTCTAGATAATGGCATCCGTGAGGAGGAGCCTATTAATATAGAAGTATATAATACTTTTAGTGATGGCTCTGAATTAGTTCAATTAAACAATACTGTTTTTGGTGTACTTAAGAAAAATAGTCTTAACCAACAAACAGTTTATATAGATGATTTTGATATTATCAAAACAGATGTTGCAGAATTAGTAGATGTTGATCATGAAGAAACAAAAAGAGTTGTTAACGAGAGCCAAAATATTGGTACATTTACTACATTAAATTATAGTAAAGACATAGAAACTAGAATATCTGCAACAGCTGCTGTTAATCATATGATTAATTTCATTAATAAAGGTTTAATAATTGGCGAAGATGCTATCAATTTTAGTGAAATAATTAAAAAAGCTAATTTAAAAGAAGTAACTAAAGACAAAAAAGAAATATCTGATATCATTAATCTTGGTATCAATACATTAAAAAAAGAAATAGAATTACAATCTGGTAAACCATATGATTCTAAATTAAGCGAAGCCTTAAGAAAAAATTACCTAAGAATGATTATATTTGATATCCTAGTAGGAAGAAAGAATCGTGGTTTAGATTATTACTTAATAAGTAAAATGAATGAACAAGGTAAACCAGAATGGGTAGATAGTTATTTCAGTCCTATTTCAGTATCATCATATACTGAAAATGAGGTACCAGATAATGCATATCTGATAAATAATAGATTAGTAGATACTCAAACATTAATAGATGTAATGTTTGAATCATATTATGAAGATATAAGAAAGTTAACATTAGCATTATATGATGCTAAGACATTATATCAAGATGCTATAAGTAGAATAATCTATAACAATACAGATTTAGATAATGGTTTAAAACTAGAAAAACTAATTATTAAGAATCTAGACACATTAACTAAAAAACAAGAACAAAAAGAAAAAACATTAGATAAAGATCAAAAAATGAATAAAGTTGAAAGAACAATGGCTACTCAAAGTTTAAATGTTAGAGTAACTACTAAATTAGACCTAATTCAAAAGAAATATCCAATTAATCCTAAAGATCATCCAGAGATATTTGATAAAAAAGATAAACTTGATAAAGAAGACATAAGATTAATTGTTGAAAAAGAAAAAAATAAGAATGGTTTTGCTTCCTCAGTAATTCTAATTTCTATTATTTCATTAATATGTGGAATTGGAATTGGAATAGCATATGTTCTAATGACTTTCGGGAACTAGTAATAGTTCCCTTTTTATTGCATAAATAACCAAAACATTATAAAATAAACATTAGAAAAGGGTGGTTTATGTGTTAAAAAGAATTAGGAAAATAATCATTCCTATATTTATTATCACAATTATATTTTTAACCATTTCTAATATCCATTTAAACAATAAAATAGATAGTTTAAAAGAGGATGAAGAACAATTAGAAATAATAAAATATTGCCCTAAAGAAGATAGTAAATATAATGATAAAAAAGTATATTACAATACCTTGAACTATAAAACATTTAAGAAACTTATGACTAAAAATACTGTAGTTACAATAGGTATTGTTGATAAAAAAACATCTACATCTAATAAATTTATTGAATATATTAACAGACTTTCATATAACAATAATAAAAGCTACTATTTAATGGATATAAATAAATTATCTAAAAAGAACTTAATAGCATTTTACGAGCTAGATGAAAGACTAAAAGAATTAGATAATAACTACATTATTACAATTAAAAAGAATAAAATAATATCTATTACAATGATAGAAGAAGAAGAAATAAATACATTAATAGAAAGATTCGGTGAATAAAAATGGGAAAAGTATATGATCAAGTATTAATGTTTAAAGCTAAATACCCTGCAACAATTACATGGTGGAGACTAAGAAGCCATTCTAAAGTAGTTGAAACTCATTTAAATGCAGATGAAGAACCTATCTATACATTTGCAGGTCAATTAAATGATAACAATTTGGATATTATAGATACAGCAGTTATATGTGTAACCAACAAAAGAATATTAATAGGTCAAAAAAATCTATTATTTGGTTATAGTTTAAACTCTATAACACCAGATCTTTATAATGATATGCAAGTATTTGGTGGAGCCATATTTGGAATGGTAACAATAGATACAATTAAAGAAACTATCAATGTATCTAATCTAGACAAAAAAGCCTTGCCTGAAATTGAAACAGCTATTTCTAGTTTCATGATGGAAGAAAAAAAGAAATATCCACAACGTAGACCAGAAAAGTAAGAGGAGTAAAAATGAAAAAATATAGATTAAAAAAAAGTGCGATAATCTTCATGTTTTTAATCTTAATATTTATTATTGCTATTGTTATGATTATATTTTCATTAATAAAAAACAAATCATACAGTGTAGAATACAACATAGATGATTTTAATGTAAGTGAAAACTATATATCAGAAAGAAAAGAATACTACTATGAAATAACATATGAAAAAGTATCATATGCTTTTATGTATCCTTCAAAACTATTAAAAGGTAACAAATTAATCAAAGATATTGATTTATATACTTACAAAGATTATACATGTCTTACTATTGAAAGTGATAACATAGAATCAAATCCACTATGTTCTTTTAATGGTGAACAAATAGATTACAGATTATCACCAGTTGAACTAGAATTACCAATTAGAAAAAAAATACTAGAAGATAACAGCGAATATGAAAACTATACAATATATAATAAAGATGAAAATATTCTTATTTGGAATTACAAAGGATTTAACTACATAAATAAAGATAAAATTGAAAAAATAAACATATTCAACAAAGATATATACAACGTATCACTATTAGCTAGAGTTAATAACTATGTTATTATTCCTGATTATGAACAATCATATACTTTTAATAAAATTTATATTATTAATTTAGACAATTTAAAAGTAGATACATGGAAAATAAAATATGATATATCATTTGAATCATATATATTAGGTACTAACAATAAATCAATCTTCCTAGTTGATAAAAAAAACAAAATAGAATATGAACTAGTACCTTCTAAAAAGAAAATGCGTATTAATGCTCAAGGTAATAGAAAGGGTATTATTTACTTAGATGGAGAATTAGATAAACAATCAGTAAGTAGCATTATAAATACTAATCAAGTATTTACTTATCAAAATGATTACCAATATAAAATAAACAATAACAAACTATATCTATCTTATCTAGATAACAAACATCAAATATTAGTATCTGATAACGAAATAAAAGAAATAGTATATATTAACAATGATGATGTATATTATCTAGTAGATGATACACTATATAAATATAACTTAGAATATGGTGAAACAAAGTTAGTTACATTCTCAGAATGGAAGTATAACTATCAAAACTCAATAATTATTTATAACTAAATAAAATATTTCACATATGTTATATTAGGAGTGATTTTATGTACGATAAATACCTAATACAACATGGTGATACATTAAGAAGTATTGCTAATAAGTTTAATACTGATGAAGCAATAATAATGGAACTTAATAACTTACCATATCCAGATATGATAAGAGAAGGTAGAGAAATAATAGTTCCATTAAATAAAGAACAATATTTCGATTATTACACAATAAAACAAGGTGATAACTTATATGCTATTGCTAGAAAATATAATATTAATCCTGATCTACTAGCACTTCTAAATGGAATAGAAAAAGAAGATTACATATATCCTAATCAAGAAATACTAATACCAAAGAAAAATTTTAGTTATTATGTAACAACTGAAGGAGATACATTAGAGTTAATATCAAAGAAATTTAGCAATACACCTAATGAAATAATAAATGAAAATAAGACTATATATTTATTACCAGGACAATTATTAGTTAAAAAGAATTAAATATGAGAAATCATATTTTTTCTTTTTATATTATGTTATAATAATAAAAGAATAGGAGGGTCTAGTATGATAATAAAAAACCCTTATCGAATAATAAGTAAGTACTACAAATACATTTGTTTATTAATGCTTGTACCTATATTATACCTTACCCTTAAATACGGAGATATTGCTGGTTTCTATCGTGATTACGTAGCTGCTAATTATACAACAGTAGAAACAATAATAACAGACAAATATATAACAGGATTATGTTTAATAACTATTTTATTACTATTTTTAGTAAATCTATTTATTACTATTATATTTGCTACACGAAAGCGAGAAAATATACTCCATATAATAATTATGTTATATACAATCATTTTAGGTGTATCAACAGTATTATTTACTATAACAATGAATTCAGTTGAAGCAGCTCGTGCTGAAGTAACTTTACTTAGAGTAACACGAGATGTAGCTAATATTGTAAGTATTCCTGGTTGGATACTTATTCCTATAGTTTTAGCTAAAGCAGTAAATTTCAATTTCAAAACATTCAGGATAGAAAGACAATACGAAAGCTTTGATTATGAAGATGAAGATGGAATGTCAGATGAAATAGAACTAAACATGGGTGAAAAAGATAAAACAGCCATGGGAGGTATTGTTCACTTCTTAAGAGAAGCTAAATACTACATCTTAGAAAATAAATTTGTATTTAAAATAATAGCTGGAGTGTTTATACTTTTAATTTTAATTTCAACTTATATGAATTATCAGGTTTATAACAAAAAATATAATATGAATCAAGAATTTGTATTAGATAAATTTACAATGGCATTAAAAGGCAGTTATTTGACAAATCTAGATTATCAAGGAAATATAATTCAAAAAGATAGATACTTTTTAGCTGTTAAATTAACAATTCAAAACAAAAGTAATCAAGATAGAAGTATTGACTCAGCAAACTTTAGAATATTTTTAGGAGATGAACAATTATATCCTAAATATGATAGAAGTTCTCGTTTTATAGACATAGGTAAGAACTATCATGGAGAAAGTATTGCTGCTCAAAGTATAAATGATTATGTCTTAGTTTATGAACTAACAGAAGACCAATTACAAACAAATTATGAAATGAAAATATTAACTAACTCAGTCTTAGGTGATGATAACAAGTTAATTAATAGTTATAAAATAATTAACATAAAACCCGAAAACATTCTAAAAAGCAAAGACTTAGGTAAAGCTAAAATAGGTTCAGAAATAGATCTAAAAGAAACGGTATTAGCTAATACTAAATACAAATTAACAGATATAGAGTTTAGTGATTCATATCCATATGACTATAAAAATTGTGATGAATGCCAAGTAATAAGAGATACAGTTGTTCAATCTGGTGGAAAAACCCTAATGATTGTTAAAGATGATATAAAGTGGGACGTTAACTGTGCTTACTACAAAAATAGTAATCTAAATTTCTATGGTGACTTTGTTAAATTAGAATATACATATAACACATCATACGAAGGAGAAGCAAATATTAGGACAGAAACAGTAAACTTAAAAAATGTAACTCCATCACAGCTACAAGGTGTCAAGATATATGAAATACCTAATACATTTAAAAGAGCCCAAACAGCTAAATTAATATATAGTATTAGAAACAAAACATTCACAATTGATATATCAGAAAGGCTTTAATTAGCCTTTTTTTAATTGACAATTAAACTATAATAGTATAAAATTAAATGTACGAAGCAGATGGGTCTATAGCCAAGTGGTAAGGCGTGGGACTGCAACTCCCTGATCGTTGGTTCAAATCCGACTAGGCCCTCCAATAAAAAAATACTCGGGAAACCGAGTTTTTTTGTGGAATAATTGTAAAGCGTGGATTTTATGAATAGTACACACATAACACGTGGAGTAAAGTCACTAAGTTTTTGAATAATTCTAGAATATAATATACGAGACAAAGAGGTGAATTCTATGGAAATAGTAGTTCAAAAATTTGGTGGTAGTTCAGTTGCTGATACAAAAAAATTATTAAATGTATGCAACCGTATCATTGAAGAAAAAAATAATAATAAAGCTGTAGTTGTTGTAGTTTCTGCACAAGGAGATACAACAGACTTATTAATAGAACAAGAAAAAGAAATAACTAATAATGCTAATCAACGTGAACATGATATGTTAGTTACAGTAGGTGAACAAATAACAATTGCCAAACTAGCTATGTGTTTACAAGAAAAAGGATATAAAGCTAAATCGTTCTTAGGATGGCAATTACCAATAATTACAGATTCTAACTATGGCAATGCTAATATCCAAGAGATTAAAACTGATAAAGTTCTTAAAGAATTAAAAGAAGGAACAATAGTAATAGTAGCAGGATTCCAAGGAGTAGATAAAGATAATAATATTACTACTTTAGGAAGAGGTGGCTCAGATACAACAGCCATTGCATTATCAGTAGCATTAAATGCTGAAAAGTGTGAATTATTTAAAGATGTAGATGGAATCTATTCTGGAGACCCACACAAAGATAGTAAAGTAATTAAATATGACAAAATATCATATGATCAAATGCTAAAACTATGTCATAGCGGTGCTCAAGTACTACATGACAAATGTATAGAAATGGCTAAAGAAAATTTACTACAAATAATAGTAAAATCAACATTTAAAAAGAATTCTACAGGAACTGTGGTTGAAGGATAAAGGGGGATTTAAAATGATAAGATTAGGAATATTAGGATATGGAAACCTTGGTAAAGGTGTAGAAAAAGCAATGCATAATAATGACGATATGGAACTAGTAGCTATTTTTACCAGAAGAGATCCAAAATCATTAAAAACATTAACTGATGTAAAAGTAGAATCAGTTGATAAAATCGAAGAATATAAAGATAAAATAGATGTATTAATCATATGTGGAGGATCAGCTACTGATTTACCAGTACAAACTCCAAAATATGCCAAAATGTTTAACGTAATCGATTCTTTCGATACACATGCCAAAATATATGAACACTTTAATAATGTAGATGCTGCTGCTAAAGAAGGAAATAAAGTAGCATTAATATCATGTGGATGGGATCCAGGAGCATTTTCACTTAATAGATTAATGGCAGAAAACTTCTTACCAGTAGGTAATACATACACATTCTGGGGAACAGGAGTATCTCAAGGACATTCAGATGCTATTAGAAGAATTAAAGGTGTAAAAAATGCTATTCAATATACAATTCCAGTTGAAGAAGCAATGAATAGAGTAAGAAATGGAGAAAATCCAGAACTTACTACAAGAGAAAAACATACTAGAGAATGTTTCGTAGTACTAGAAGAAGGAGCAGATGCATCTGCTGTAGAAAAAGAAATAGTAACTATGCCAAATTACTTTGATGAATATGATACAACTGTACATTTCATTTCAGAAGAAGAACTATTAAAGAACCATTCTAAAATGCCACATGGTGGATTTGTTATTAGAAGTGGTAAAACAGGAATAAATAATGAAACTAATCAAATTATTGAATACTCATTAAAACTAGAATCTAATCCAGAATTTACATCTAGTATTTTAGTAAGTTATGCAAGAGCAATATATAGATTATCACAGATGAATGATGTTGGTTGTAAAACAGTATTTGATATAGCACCAGCATTACTAACAAGATATTCTAAAGAAGATTTATTAAAACATATGTTATAAAAGGGGGAGTTAAAATGAAAAAAATAATATTTAAAGGTAGTGGAACAGCTATCATCACACCATTTACAGAAAATGGAGTTAACTTTGAAGAATTTGGTAAAATGCTAGAATTCCAAATTAAAAACGGTACAGATGCCATAATAGTTTGTGGAACAACTGGAGAGTCATCTACAATGACTTTAGAAGAAAGAAAACAAACTATTAAATATGCTGTAGATAAAGTAAATAAAAGAATACCAGTAATAGCAGGAACAGGATCAAATTGTACTGCTCAAGCTATAGAAATGTCTAAATATGCTGAAGAAATAGGAGCAGATGCAGTTTTATTAGTAACACCATATTACAATAAGACTACACAAGAAGGATTAATAGCTCATTACAAAGCAATAGCTGAATCTATTAAATTACCTATTATTCTTTACAATGTTCCTTCAAGAACTGGTCTAAATATAGCACCAAAAACATGTTTAGAACTATCTAAAATAAAAAATATAGTAGCTATTAAAGAAGCTAGTGGTAATCTTTCTCAAATAGCAGAAATAGCTGCCTTATGTAAAAAAGATTTAACAATATATTCAGGTAATGATGATCAAATATTACCAATCCTTTCATTAGGTGGTTTAGGAGTAATATCTGTATTATCAAATATAATACCTAAAGATGTTCATAACATGGTTCATTACTTTTTAGATGGTAAAGTAGAAAAAGCTACTAAATTACAAATAGATACATTAGATTTAACCAAAAATCTATTTAGTGAAGTAAACCCAATACCTGTAAAAGCTGCATGTAACATGATTGGTTTCAAAGCAGGTATACCTAGATTACCATTAATAGAAATGTCTAAAGAAGGACAAGAAAAACTAAAAAAATCATTAAAGAACTATGGAGTAATCAAATAATGAAAGTATTAATAAATGGTATTAATGGTAAAATGGGACAAGTTTTATTAGATGAAATTAATAAAACAGAAAACATAGAAGTAGTATGTGGAGTATCTAAACATGAATCAAAACTAGATATTCCAGTATATACAAATACTAAAGATATTAAAGAACAAATAGATATGATTATTGACTTCTCAACAAGAGAAGGAACAATGAATATCTTAGAATATGCTAAAGATAATAATATTCCTATTGTTATAGCAACAACAGGATTTAATAAAGAAGAGCAAGATAAAATATTAGAATATTCAAAAAGTATTCCAATATTTCAATCAAGTAATATGTCTTTAGAAATAAATATTATGTGTGAAGTAGTAGCTAAATTAGCAGAGAAGTTAAATGGTTCAGATATTGAAATAGTAGAAACGCATCACCGTAATAAAGTTGATGCTCCATCTGGAACAGCTTTAATGCTAGCTAATAGTATTAATGAATCATTAAATAATCAAATGGAATACACTTATGATAGACATTCTAAAAAAGAAAAAAGAAAAGATCAAGAAATAGGTATTCATTCTATTAGAGGTGGAACTGAAGTAGGGAAACATACAGTATACTTCTTTGGTAATAATGAATCATTTGAAATAACACATACAGTTAATTCAAGAAGTATCTTTGCTCAAGGAGCAATAAAAGCAGCTATTTATTTAGCAAAGCAACCAACAGGATTTTACAATATGAAAAATCTTCTTAAATAAGGAGGGCAATATGAAAAAATATAAAATGGCTTTAGTAGGAGCAACAGGTTTAGTAGGAAGAACAGCTATTCAAGTACTAGAAGAAAAAAATCTTCCAATATCTGAATATGTATTCTTTGCATCATCTAAATCTGCTGGTTCTAAAATAAAATTATTAGGAAAAGAATATACAGTTCAAGAACTAAATGAAAAATCATTTGATGAAGGATTTGATTTCGCCATATTCTGTGCAGGTGGAGAAGTGTCTAAAAAATATGCTCCAATAGCAGCATCTAAAGGAGTAATAGTAATAGATAATAGTAGTGCCTTTAGAATGGATAAAGATGTTCCACTTGTTGTACCAGAAGTTAACTCTGAAGATATAGAAAAAAATAATGGTATCATAGCTAATCCAAACTGCTCAACAATCCAAGCCGTAGTAGCTTTAAAACCATTAGATGATAAATACAAAATAAAAAGAATTGTATATTCTACATACCAAGCCGTATCTGGTGCCGGACAAAAAGGAGTAGAAGACTTAGAAAATACTAGTAAAGGATTGGAAAACAAAAAATTCCCATATCCAATTGCCAACAACTGTCTTCCTCACATAGATGTATTTCTAGATAATGGATATACAAAAGAAGAAATGAAAATGATTGAAGAAACCAAAAAAATTCTTCATAATGATAAATTAAAAATAACTGCTACAACAGTTAGAGTTCCAGTACTAAATTCTCATAGTGAATCCATTAATGTCGAATTTGAAAAAGATATAGATATTAACGAAGTAAAAGAATTACTTAAAAATAGTCCTGGTATCATTTTGATGGATGATGTTGATAACAATATCTATCCATTAGCAACAATTGCTAATGGAACAGATCAAGTATATGTTGGTAGACTTAGAAAAGATGAATCTGTTGATTCAGGTATAAACATGTGGGTAGTTGCAGATAATATTAGAAAAGGTGCAGCTAGTAATGCTATTCAAATAATGGAACAATTAATAAAATAAAATCGAAATTTTTCGATTTTTTTTGTTATTTTATATATTTTTTCAAAAAATAATGTTATTATTATAATAGAGAAATAATAAGGAGGAAAGAAATGAAAATATTTAAAAGATTAATAGCCTTAATAATGGTTGTAATATTAATGGCTGGCTGCACATTTAGAACAAATGCAGGATTAAAAATTACAGAAAATGGAAAAATGTCACTAGTTATGATAATGGCATTAGATAATGACTTTATCGATACATATCTAACTATTAAAGATGATCCGGATCTTCAAGCTAAAATGAATGATGAAAACTTCGATCCAAGTACAATTGAAGTAAAAGCTCATACCGATGCTGAAAGATGGGCATTCATTGAAAATGACGAAGAAGGTGGAAGCTTATTTAGTAGCATAGGTGAAGATATGGAAGGCTTCACAAAAACTAAATATGACGAAAACGGATTTAAAGGTTATATCCTTTCTAAAGAAGTTGGATCTTTAGATGATGTTACTAAAGAATCAGCTACTGCAAGAGTTAATGTAACTGATGCATTAGATGATGAAGAAACTATTAAAGGACAAGTTCTATTTACTAAGAGTGGAGACGTTTACAAATCTAACATGAAACTTGTTGCACCAAGTGAAGACCCATTTGGTGGAGAAGATATGTCTAAATTAGAAGAACTTGGAGCAGTAATGGATATAAGTTTCATAGTTACATTACCAACTAAAGCAATCTCAAATAATGCTGATTCAACAGAAGATGGTGGAAAAACATTAAAATGGGATTTAATGAAAAGTAAAGACCTTGAGTTTGAATTTAAACTAACTGAAGAAAAAGAAACTACAGCAGCAACAGATGAAAAAGAATCTAAAAAAGACAAAGATGATGAAAAAGAATCTACAAGTTCTTCATCAGATTCAAATTTATTATTATATGCTGGTATAGGAGTAGGAGCATTAGTATTATTAATCATAATAATTGTTATAATAGTTTCTGCATCTAAAAAGAAAAAAGCAGTTGCTCAACCAGTTCAACCAGCTGTAATGGCACCAACATACGGACCTACAGTTCAACCACTAGATCCAGTTCAACCAGCTCAACCAGTTGAACCACCTGTACAACCTGTACAACCTGTACAGCCAGTACAACCAGTTGAACCTCCAGTTCAACCAGTTCAACCTGTACAACCAGTAGAACAACCAGTTGAACCACAAGATCCAAATAATACAAATCAACAAATGTAATAAAAAAGAGATTTAAATCTCTTTTTTTTATATTGTAATTCCTACCATTTTGGTAGTATAATACACCAAGGAGGCATACTATGAAAATAACTACTAAAGGTAGATATGCTTTATTAATAATGAGTGATATTGCTAAAAATAAAGATAATTACACATCATTAAATGAAATATCTACTAAAGAAAATATATCTATTAAATACTTAGAAAAGATTATGTCTATTTTAAGAAAAGCTAAATTTGTTGAATCATCAAGAGGAGCTGAAGGTGGATATAAATTAACTAGAAAACCAGAAGAATATACTATAGCTGAAATACTAACTACAGCTGAAGGTAATATTGCTCCTGTTAAATGTGTCATAGATGACAACTGCCCTTCTAAAGACAATTGTAAGTCATATCCATTTTGGAAAGAATACTATGATAATGAAAATGCCTTTCTAACTAAGAAGACACTAAAAGATTTTATGTAGAGGTGAATATATGGAAACATTATTAGAAATAAAGAATTTATCAACTATAGCAAGTGATGATAATAATAAACATATACTTAATGGTTTA
>Ga0247609_10001597_pt1 | contig 26444 bp, 16 predicted proteins | sample 172DNAGHGlowgp2_FD_193487 | JGI IMG/M metagenome (GOLD analysis project Ga0247609, IMG submission 193487) | Sheep rumen microbial communities from Palmerston North, Manawatu-Wanganui, New Zealand - 1728 DNA GHGlow gp2 | ecosystem: Host-associated > Mammals > Digestive system > Stomach > Rumen ...
AAGAAATATCAATATGAAAAAATCAATATTATTGTTTGCAGTAGCGCTTGGCATGCTGACGGCCTGTGATCCTATCAAGGAAGAAGGCAGTATGGCCATTGACAGCTTTACCGCTAGCAGCTTGCTTGATGGCGCACAGTTCTCACAGTATGCTGATCAAGCCTGCACTACTCCACAGTCCGACGGTAACTGGATCAAGTATAGTGTTCCCAAGGCATCGAGTGTCTATATCTATTATCTGAAGGCTGATGGCTCGGAATTCAAACTTGCCAGCGGTTCAGCAGCAGGTGTGTTCAACTTCGTTCCCGCCCGTGGTTCTGATCCTCTTCAGACTGTTTATTTCCGTTATCAGAACGCCAAGGGTGAAGAGACTGTAGCTTCAGTGGATTTCACCGTACAGGTTGCTTCTGAGTTGAAGCCCGAGATTCGTCTGATAGCTTCGAATGCTTATGGCAAGAAGACCTGGAAGTGGAATGTGGGTAATACTACATCTTCTGGTCATGTTTGGGGTAACTTTGGTGCCGATGGTAGCTGGCGTGGTGATGCCCTTAACGACTTTGTATGGTGGGGTGTTGACGATGCAGCAGATCTCGTTGACCAACTCGGTCACTCAGTAACCGGTCAGGCTACTGGTGAAGAAAATAATGGTGCCACAATGGTGTTTACTGAGGATGGAATCGTAAAATGTTATGATGCCAATGGCAGTGAGATTCGTAATGGTACTTATGAAATTCAGGGATGGACTGGCGACAATCATGATGGATTCAAGTATGGTGTCCTTCATACTTCAGAGGGCGCAACTCTTTTCCCATTCGAGATTAATGCTGGTGGCCGTTATGTGACAGATTACTGGATTTACTCTCTGACAAGCGATCAGATGATTCTGGTTTATCCAGACAATGGCGCATTCAGTGGCTGGTCTGAAGGAACATATTGGAACTTCAAGAGCGATAGTGACATATCAGGTATGATGACCAACTATGGTAGCAAGACGTGGACTTGGAACGTAGGCAATACAACTTCTTCTGGTCACGTATGGGGTAACTTCGGTGCTGATGGTAGCTGGCGTGGTGAATTCCTTAACGACTTCGTATGGTGGGGTGTTGACGATGCCGCAGAACTAACGGGTCAGTTAGGTCACTCTGTATCAGGTTCTGCTACTGGTGAGGAGAGTAACGATGCCACAATGGTTCTGAGTGAGGATGGTACTGTGAAGTGCTATGATGCCAGCGGTAGCGAAATTCGTTCGGGTAGGTTTGAGATTGACCTCTCAACAGCTGATGTTTGGAAGAAGGGCACATTCAAGACCACTGAGGGTGCAATCCTGTTCCCATTTGAGATTAATGCAGGCGGTCGTTATGTAACCGATTTCCAGATTTTCCACGTTTCTGGTTCTGAGATGATCCTTACCTATCCTGATAATGGCGCATTCAGTGGCTGGTCTGAAGGAACATATTGGAACTTCAAGGCTAAGTAAATTTCTGCTTGAGAATTTATAAGCTCAATGATTTGTTATCGCCCCGCAGTTGCTCGTCAGTCTGCGGGGCGGTATTTAAATAGAGAAAAAACTTTGTTAAGTCAGATTTTTGTGCTACCTTTGCAGCGTTTATGAATAAAGCGATAGCTAAATACGGAATTATAGCCTTGTCAGTGCTTATCAGCATCGGCGTATTCTTGTTTTGGTATATTGCATACCCTCACGCCATGTCGTATCAGGAGCAGTATCAGCTATTTCTGTGGACGTGTGATTACTTTCTCAGCAGAGTGAGCTTGCCAGGTGGCTTTGCCAGCTGGATAGGCGAGTTTATCGTGCAATTCTACTATGTTGACTGGTTGGGTGCTTTGTTGCTCTCACTTCTCATAGTGGCTTTGGGGTGGACTGCTGGTTGGATACCGGCAGTGCTTGTGCTTTGGCTGTTAGGTGATCCTAGCATAAAGTTAGGTTATGTGGTAGCTCTGCTGATGGCGGTAGGCTCTCATAGAATGAATCCTGTAAAATGGGGTAGGCAAGCATGGAGTGAAGTGGTTATCATACCTGTTGTATATTGGTTGACGGGGCCATTGGCCTGGGTTTATGTGCTGTTGCGTATGTATCGCTACGGACTTAAGAGTTGGTTTATGCCCCTATTCTTGTTGACTATGCAGCTGCTGGCTTATCGTTTCCTGCTTACGCAGTGGACCTTAGAGATGACACTGATGCCTGCCCAGTATTATCGTACGCCCATGATGATGCCCGTGCTGATGTGGCTAATCCCATTGTTAACAGTACTTACTATAATGGTGCAGCATCGATTCCATAAAACCAAGTGGTTTCTGCCCATGCAAGCTGTCATCGTCATCGTATTGGCTTGTTTAGGCATCAGCAAAGGGTATGATAAAGAAATGTACGAGCTGATTCGTCAGGATTATCTGGTGCGTCATGAACGATGGGATGAGATTGTGAATCGGGCGAAAGAATATCAGGTTAAGACGCCGTTCAGCTCTGTCTGTGTCAATCTGGCTTTGTCGCAGAAGCACCTGTTGGCAGACTGTATGTTCGACTTCTATCAGAGTGATGAAAATGCGTTGATTATGCCCCGTATTCGCGACTTGACCTCGATGCTGCCATCTGCCGAGGCTTTCTGGCGATTGGGTATGGTCAATTCGTCCCTGCGTTATTTTTTTGATACGCAAGAGTCGATTCTGGATGGTAGTATGAGTGGACGTTGCACCAAGCGAATAGCCGAATGCATGATAGTAAACGGCCATTATAAAACCGCCAGTAAACATCTTAACTTACTGAAGAAAAGTATGTTTTATCGTGAATGGGCAGTCAAAGCCGAAGCTTTGTTGGGCGATGAGGCCGCCATTAATGCACACCCTGTGTATGGCAAATTGCGCCAATTGCGCTATAAGAACGATTTCCTTTACAGTCATCTGGAGTTGTATAAGATGTTGGGCTTGCTGTTTATGAATAATACAAAGAACACCATGGCGCTTGAATATTTTATGGGACAGATGCTATTGGAAGGTCAGGTGCAGGGATTCCAGCAGTATATGCCCATGGCAGAGAAATATAGTGGTTATCGAGAGATGCCTATCGGCTATCAGGATGCCATGATGTGTATACAAAAAGAAGGCAACGTGCCTGGCTCGCCTTATGCCGAATATGTGAAGAGGATGATGACGCAAAAGAGAAAAAACGAAGACAATGATGGGGCTCATTAATATTAGGTATAAACTTCTGGCCGTCTGTTGCTGGCTGATAGCCATTGTAGGCTCGTCGTGTAGCGAAAGCCCCTCGAGTCCTACCATGGTGAATGAGCAACCATCCATTTATCCTGATTATATTGGTGTGACCATCCCGGCAAATATAGCCCCGTTGGATTTTAATTTTAACGATGAGGATTTTGACTGCATGGATGTGGTGGTCAAAGGCAGTAAGGGGGGCGAGTTGCACACTAACGGTGATTGGGCTGATTTTGATGTTGACGACTGGCATGAACTGACAGAGCGGAATGCTGGTGGTGAACTGTCGTTTACAGTGTGTATGAAGAAGAATGGCCAGTGGCTGCAATATCAGGACTTTAAGATGTATGTCAGCAAGTATCGCCTTGATGAGTATGGCGTTACCTACCGCCGTATCGCGCCAGGTTATGAGGTGGGCGGCGATATAGGCATCTATCAGCGTGACATACATAGTTTTAATGAGTCGGCCATTCTTGCCGAGAGCGTCGTTCCTGGTCAGTGTATGAACTGCCATGTGGCCAATCGTGCTAATCCAAACACCTTTAATATGCAGATTCGTGGTGAACACGGCGGAACTTTACTATACAAGGATGGCAAACAAATCTATCTGACTACAAAGACTGATAGTACCGTGGCCAATACCAGCTATTCCTATTGGCATCCCGATGGTGATTATTGTGCCTTCTCTACCAACTCCATTCATCAGAGCTTCTTTGTTGGAACAGGACAGCGCATAGAGGTGTACGATACCTTTAGCAATGTGCTGGTGCTTGATACACGCACCAATGAATTAGTGCTTTGTCCGTTATTGCAGACTGATGACTGGGAGACATACCCAGCTTTTTCGGCTGATGGAAAGACCCTGTACTATTGTACGGCCAGACCTCGCAGGGTGCCTGCAGAGTGGGATCAGGTGAGATACAGCTTGTGCAGGATATCGTTCGATGCCAAGACAGGCACTTACGGCAATCATGTCGACACATTGTTGAATGCTCGAGAGTTGAATCGTAGTTTCACCTATCCTCGTCCCTCTTATGATGGCAAATGGCTGATGTATAATGTGACCGCCTGTGGTAATTTCCCCGTCAACCATCCAGAAGCCGATCTGTGGCTGATGAATCTGACGACGGGAGAGACCTATCCGCTGGCAGGAGCCAACAGCGACGATACCGAGAGCTTCCATAACTGGAGTCTCAACAGCCACTGGTTTGTTTTCTCCAGTCGTCGCGAGAATGGTGTGTATAGTATGCCTTACATCGCTTTCCTCGACGAAAATGGTCAGGCAGGAAAACCATTCCTGCTGCCTCAGCGTAATCCGAAGAAATACTATCAAGAGGAGATGGATTCCTACAATTGCATCGACTTTACCCTTGAGAAAGTGCAGCTGGATGCACGCGAGGTGCATAGGAAAGTGTTTGGGGATTTACGTGAACGAGTAAAAATCAGGTAGCAATATAATTATAGACAAACGATGAGAAAGATTCTATTATGTTTTATGGCAGTGGTAGTAACGACGATGTTCTTCAGCTGCAGGCAAGGTGACGCTAAATGCCATATTCAGGGCGTAGTAAAAGGCGAGCAGTTTGAGGGCAAGCGTGTGTTCCTTGTGCCTTTTTCCGGATCTAAGACTGCTGAGACGGTTGACTCGGTAGAGATTAAGGATGGTCGTTTTGCATTTGAGACCGACATCATGCAGATGTATAAGATTCTGATAGATTTCCGTTTCCGCGTCGGTGTCCAGCCCCTGTTGGTGGTTGGTGAGCCTGGTACTATCCATGTGACCATCGATACCGTCAGCCATGCTGTAGGAACGCCTCAGAACGATTCTCTGGAGAAGTGGAAGGTGCGCACAGAGATCCACAACCGCGAGTTAGGCAAGATGCGCCGTTATATCTTTGATCTGCAGGAACGGGGTGATACGATTCAGGCGAAGTATATTCAGCAACGTGCCGACAGCTTCCACCTGGTGTATAAGAACTATTCCCGTCGTTTGGCGGATAATATGAAGGAAGGCGTGTTCCACGAGTTCCTGAAAGAGCAGTTTCCGCTGACCTATAAGCGGAAATACCCCGATGGCCGTGTTGTAACGATGAATGCCGATACGAATGAAGAGATTCCTGAGTAAGCATGCCCATCTGTTGCTGACGCTGGTCTTCGGCGTGGCGGTATTTCTTTTCTGGAGATTCCGTTATCCCTTTGTGCTGACTTATCAGGAGCAGTTGCAGATGTTCCTTTTCGACGTCGACTACTTCTGCGAGCGCATGTCTGAGCCCGGCGGACTGGCGAGGTATCTGGCAGAGTTCCTGGTGCAGTTCTATAATGGCGTCACGATTGGTGCTGTCATAATTGCTTTGCTTTTGATGCTGGTGCAGCGGCTCACCTGGCGGCTGATGCGCTCGGAGAGTCATTATGCCCTGAGTTTTATCCCAGTCACGATGCTGTGGTATGCCATGGGCGATGAGAACGTCATGCTGACCTATGTCGTAGCCTTGGCGATGGCGTTGGCTGCCGTGTGGGGCCTTGGCAGTCTTTTCCGTTCGTGGGGCTATGATATGCCTGCGACCTTGAGGAAGCTGCAGGTGGTCCTTGTCCTGATGCCGCTGCTTTACTGGTTTATCGGGCCGCTGGCTCTTCTGCCAGCCCTGTTCCTGATGCCGCTGGCAGTCGTCTATGTCCTTGCGCTGATGCTGCTCAGTGCGCAGTGGTTCCCCTTCCCGATGATGCGGGTCATGCTCGGCATCAGCTACTATCGGGTCCCAGTCACGTTGCCCTATATGTTGATGGCTATTCCTGTGGTGATATTTGTCATTGGGAATTTTGTCCGCCTGTTTCCGAAGGCAAGCCGGAAGGTCGAAATGGCTGAGGCTGTCGTGATGATGCTGCTGATGGGCGGTTTGGTCGATTTGGGCTTTGAGAAGAAGAAGTACGAACTCATCGAATACGACTATCTGGTGCGCATTGGTGATTGGAACGCCATCATCGCCAAGGCCGAGAAGCTGACGCCCGACTTGCCGATGAGCGTGAGTGCCACGAATCTGGCTCTGGGCATGACCAACCAGTTGGGCGAGCGCGCCTTCGACTTCTACCAGCATGGCACAGAGGGCTTGCTGCCGAAGTTCGAGCGTAATTTCGCTACGGCTCAGCTGAGTGGTGAGATATACTTCCACCTCGGACTGATCAACACGGCCCAGCGCTTTGCTTTCGAGGCGATGGAGGCCATACCTAATTACAATAAGAGTGCGCGCGTGGTGAAGCGTCTTGCTGAGACCAACCTGATCAATGGCCAGTACAAGGTGGCAGAGAAGTATCTGCGCCTGTTGGAGAAGACTGTCTTCTACCGCCCCTGGGCGCAGCGCACCATCCAGATGCTGGGCAATGAGAAGGCCATCAACGAGCATCCGCTTTACGGCGCATTGCGACAGTATCGCCTGCAGGATGACCTCCTGTTCAGCGAGCGCGAGCTCGATAAGATCTGCGGACAACTGTTCATACACAACCATCAGAACCAGATGGCCACGCAGTATCTGCTGATGATTCCGCTGCTCGACAGGGATATCCCGCGCTTCATGAACTACGCCCAGTATGTGCAGAGCAAGATGCCGTATAATCCGCGTAGTTGTCAGGAGGGCATTGCCTTCGCCTTTATGCAGCGACAGCAGCAGCCCCCTCAGGGTCTCGTCAATCAACTGATTCGTCAGCAGATGATTGACTTTGCGCGGGTTTACTCTAAAGACAAGAATTCGCCCGAATTGGCTAGATTTAGAAATACAGTATGGTACTATTTGGTGAAGTGAAAAGTTATGATTAGAAAAAGCATCGGTTTGAGAGGGAGAATGAATGGAATAGTGATGGGAATACTTTTCACCTTTCACTTTTCACTTTTCACCTCCTGCACCTCGACACCAACGGATGTCGTGATGCAGGATACGCTGCCCGATATTTATCCTGACTATGTGGGCGTGACGATCCCTGCAGAGATCGCACCGCTGAATTTCAATGGCACCGACGATGGCATCGACTGTATCGATGTGGTCGTGAAAGGCTCGAAGGGCGGAGAACTGCATGCCCAGGGCGATGTCGCAGATTTCGATATCGATGACTGGCACCAGCTGACGCTTCAGAACAAGGGCGGAGAGCTCACGTTTACGGTCTGTATGAAGCAAGATGGGCAGTGGAGGCAGTATAAGGACTTCGAGGTCAGTGTCAGCGAGCACGCCCTCGATGCGTGGGGACTCACTTACCGCCGCATAGCACCGGGCTATGAGGTGTTCAGCAAGATGGGGCTCTATCAGCGCGATCTTTCCACCTTCGACGAATATCCCATCATCGAGAACACGCAGGTGCCAGGCATGTGCGTCAACTGCCATTCGGCGCATCAGACAGACCCGTCGAAGTTCGTCTTTCATGTGCGCGGCGACCATGGCGCCACAATGTTCCAGATTGACGGCCGGCGCGAGTGGCTGAAGGCCAGCAACGAACAGCTCGGAGGCTCGATGGTTTATCCCTATTGGCATCCCAGCGGCAAGTATTGCGCCTTCTCTACGAATCAGACGCGCCAGGGATTCCACGTCGTGCCCAATGAGCGCATCGAAGTCTTCGACCTCTCGAGCGATGTGTTCGTCTACGATCCTGCCACCCATGAGATCCTCAAGGACTCGCTGCTCTCTACGAAGGACTGGAGCGAGAACTCGCCCGTGTTCTCGCCCGACGGCCGGACGCTTTACTACATGACCTGTCGCCAGCAGGAATATCCGATGCACTATAAGGACGAGCAATATAATCTCTGCCGCATCGCCTTCGACCCCGAGACGGGCCGTTACGGCCAGCAGGTAGACACCATCTTCAATGCCGTTGCGATGGGCAAGAGCCTCACGTGGCCGCGCCCCAGCTATGATGGTAAGTATATCCTTTTTACCCTGATGGATTACGGCTACTTCTCTATCTGGCACGAAGAGAGCGAGCAGTGGCTGCTGGACCTCTCTACGGGAGAGGCCCGCGAGCTCGCGGAGATTAACAGCCCGAGGGCCGACAGCTATCACAACTGGACGACGAACTCGCGCTGGATCGTCTTTACCAGCCGCAGGGACGATGGGCTCTACAGCCGCCTCTATCTGGCATCTATCGATGACAAGGGTCGTTTCTCAAAGCCCTTCATGCTCCCCCAGCGCCATCCGAAAGAGTACTACGATGAGAGCGTCTACTCCTTCAACACCCCCGATTTCACAAAGACGAAGGTCGAATTTGATCCCCACGAAGCAGGCCGCGAAATATCGTCAGATAAGCGCGCCGAAGTAACAGTACGACCCTAAACTACTCTCTGGGGTCAGGCCCCAAAACTCAGTTCTGGGGCACTATACCTCCACCAACAGGTAGCAGTTACCTTTGCGCTTATGTTCTGTCTCGAAACTGAAACGGCGGCTGCTCAAGCTGTTGCCCACTTTCTCGGGATTGTAGTTCTTCAGTGAGGCCTTGCCGTAGCGGGCCTGCAACTTCTCCAGCACCTCGGCAGCAGAGAGCCAGGTTCCCGTCTCACCACCCTCTGGCTTGCGGAAGAGGCTGGAAATCATCTCCTCCAATGAGTCGATGCGCTGGAAACGCTCGTTTTCCTCAATCAGCCGCGCTATCTCCTCGTCGTTGAGGAAGTAGCGGCGCCCCTGCTCAATCTCTGCCTTCAGCTGCGCAAAGATCTGCTCGTGCTCGAGGTTGTCGGTAAAGTCTATCAGGTCTGTCACCTCCACACAGACGAAACGGCGCGAACCCGTGGGATCCGTGAGCGGCTTGGGCTGGTTGGTGGTACCGATGAACGAGGCATAGCGGCGGTACTGTTTATAAGCCTTTCCGTAAGGCGGGCGGAACTTCACGTCAGCCGTCGAAAGCAGGTACTTCAGCAGGATCTGCTGCCGGGCTGTCGTCTTGTCAAACTCGTCGATGTTGATCAGTGCAAACGAGGTGAGGCCAAGGTTCAGGTCCGTCTCGTTCTTGAAGTTGATGCGGTCGTTGTAGTAGTCGCGCAGCACTTTGGGCAGCAGGATGCGGCAGAAACTCGACTTGCCACACCCCTGACGACCTATCAATAGCGGAACGAGGGCATTACCCGTGAGCGACTGCTTACCCTGCCAGTGGGCCACCATGCCGAGCAACCAAGTGTGCAGATACGCCTCCCAGTGTGGCTGACTGGTGGGCACACGTTCGGCGAGTGCCTTGATGCGATCTTTGCCGTCCCAGGGGCGCAGGCCGTCGAGCCATGTGTTCACAGGATCGTACTTCTCGATGCGTGGTGACTCGATGAAGCGGGCGATGTCCCGATCCCACGTCTTCAGTCCCATCTCCTTAGCACGCATGGTCATCTCGTTGCGGGCCTCGTCGTCAAGGTCACGGAACTCTTCATCCTCGCCGTTGTTCTCCCGATACTGGGCCACACCCGTCATCACATTCTTGCGCATCTCGTAGTGGGTATGCAGGAAAATGTCCGTCTTCATCATCAGCAAGGTGTCCTCTGGGACGCTCTTCAGCGGACGGATCTTGTTCCGCTTCTGATAGTTCTCCATGTTCTTCACTGAATAGATGTTCTGGAAGGTCATCTCCACAAGCAGTTTGTCCATGTTCAGTGCAGGATGGCACATCGTGAGATTGATTGCCTGCTGCTCAGGGATACCCTGCTCCAGACACTTGGCAGCCACCTGCATCAGCAGTTCCCCCGTGCGCTCCTCACTGGGCAAGTCGAAGTAGCGCCCCATCACTTCAGTTAGGATAAACTGGAAGTTAAGGATATACGTCTGCTTCAGCGTGCGCCCCGGCATCAGGTAGTGAGCAGCCTCAGGAGCCACCTCCTCGAGTGTCGTCTTCCGCATCGCCTTTCCATCTGTCATATCTATATAGAAAGGTATGGCCTGCGAGCGATAGATCATCTCGGGGTCGGTCGTCATGTATATCGTTCTGTGTATCAGCGGCTTGACGGCATCAAGCGTAATGTCAAGCTGGGCGTTATAAGCCTTTCGGGCAGTCTTGTAGAGTGCCAGGTGGAAACGCTCAATGTCATCAGCGTCTTTAGGTAGCCCTCCGCCATTGTCAGGCAACAGCTCACCTCGGCATACGATCTTCACGCTCCTTCCGCTGGCCCCGAGGAAAGCCATCATCGTCTGGGGAAGACGTGCGGCGATGTTACGTATCTTGATAGCCTCATCGTAGTCAGCAAGATTGTTGGCCTCCAGCACGATAAGGCCATTATAGTTCAGCACACGGTGCTCCTTACGATACTTGTCAATCTCTGCTGCGAAACAGAGACGAGGCAGCATCAACTTGAAGTCGAAGTTTGTCTTCATCTTGCCATCCTCCGTCCAGTGTGGACTCATCAGATGGTAATATTGACGCAGCCGATGCACCTCATTGACGTACTTTCCGCCCGATATTGCATCGACAATCGTGTTCATATCCTCTCGTACAACGGTCTCTTTGGTGCCTTTTCGCTTAAAAACGGTTACTTTCATGTCTATTTTTGAATTTCTTTTATTTACTAAGGTGCAAAGATACAACATTTTCCCTCAATTTCCAAATTAATTTATTTAAAAATATCATTCATCATTCACATATATAATTATATTATTCATATTCAGGTAATTACCTTCTACAATTCAGTGTATAATCCTTCACCATCATTCACCATTATTACCAAAACATTCAAAATAAACTCAAAATAAGTGGCACTTTTTACGCAGCAAGCGGCACTTATTGCGCAATAAGTGCCACTTATCGCTGCTATAGAGCAACTAAATATTCTTGCAGAGATTCTAAATTTATTTAACGAAACAACCACTTTCTGATCAATTTGTCATCTCTTTAGTGTGAATGTCGGTGAATGATGGTGAATGTTTATAACAAAGAAAATGCAATCTAAACAATTGGTAATTAGTAATTTACACAGATATGTGAATGTGTGAAGGTTTAAACAAAACAATTTGCAGATACAACCAGACAATTATCGAGGTACGTACCTCACAAGCTTCGAGCTACGTACCTCGACTCCCACGACCTATGTAGCTCAACACCAACGCCCTACGTACCTCAACGACTCGCCGCAAGGACAAGTTTAGAGGCCCGATTCATTACGTTTGGAGGCTCCATTCACGACGTTTGGAGGCTCCATTCATTACGTTTGGAGGTTCCAAACGCGACTGTCACAGTCGTTGCGCCCCTGTTTGATGCTCTTCCTCAGGAAGAACTTCATGCACTACACTGGTAATAGCGTCAACAAAGATAGATTTATGAGTCAGTCACCTTTTCACTACAAGACATGGTGTATTCCAAGTTTACAAAGGCTCTGACAGCTCCCCTAAAAAACATAGATGTTATTAAAATAGAAAAAAGTTTGGAAATATAAAATATGGCAATGCGGGGTGCTTCTGTGGCAGGCAGAAAGGCTAGAAAAATGCTTGCAGTCAGCGAGTACATCTTTCGTCAGTTCCTTGAATGCAAATTGCTTCTGTAAACAAATTCTTTACATGACATCAAACTATAACATCCTGTGAAGAGAGTCATGGGAATCAACATCTGACGGGCTGTTCCCTTGCTATTCGATGCAAAAATGCAAGTTTTTGAATAAAAAACTCCTAATCCCTTGGTCGTTTCAAAAAAAACACCTATCTTTGTAACCGCAATCATTTCAAGTTTAATCCAAAATTCTAAACACTATGGAAAAGAAAGGTAAAGATCAAAAGAAAGGAGTTAAGGTGAGTAACAGTAAGTACATACGTTTTGACTGGGCAGCGAAGAACATACTTCGCAGCAAGGCTGATTTTGTGGTGTTCGAGGGTCTTATCTCTTTATTGGTAAAGGAGAAAGTGACTATCGTGGAGTTGCTTGACAGCGAATCGAATCAGGAATCGAGCGACGACAAGTACAACCGTGTTGACATTAAAGCCAAGAACTCCAAGGGAGAGATTATTATCGTCGAGATTCAGCAAACCCGAGAGACAGATTATCTACAGCGGATGCTCTATGGCGTAGCCAAGGTCATCACTGAACACATGAAAAAAGGCAGGTCTTACGAGCATGTTAAGAAGGTGTTCAGTATCAACATCCTATATTTCAAGCTCGGTGAGGGAACGGACTATCTGTATCATGGTCAGACCACACTAACAGGGGTGCATGACGGTGACCAGTTGAGTCTTACAGAACATGAGCGCGAAGACCTTAAAGTAGTGGTTCCCGAAGATGTCTTCCCCGAATACTACGTTATAAGGGTGAACGAATTCAACAAACTTGCTACTGATTATCTTGAAGAATGGATAAGATACTTAAAAGACGAATATATCAATCCTGACACCAAGGCTCCAGGGCTTAAGGAGGCTAAGGAGCGATTAGAGTATCTCCGAATGAGCCCGGAGCAGCAACATGCATACGATCATTATATTGACACTATGGTCAGAGATGCTGATGTGTACAGGACTCAGATGCTGGAAATAAAGCTTGCACGTGAAAAAGTGCTTGCTGAAGGAAGAGCAGAAGGAATAGCAGAAGGAAGAGCTGAAGGAAGAGCAGAAGGCGAGAAAGAAAAGGCTATTGTAATAGCAAGAAAACTGAAAGAAATGGCGATGTCTGTCAGTGATATTGCAGAAGCCACAGGACTTACGGTTGAGGAGATAGAACTGCTATGACATCGCGTCCACTCCGCCTTCGTGGTACGTTGCCGCCACCAGTGTTGCCGTTGTCGCTGCCCATGACCGTAGAACTATCAAACTAATGCCTATGTGTCGTCTCAGGGATGATTCGTAAATTCGATAGAAGGCTGTTTCATGGCCTTCGCCACATCATTGACATCGAAGGGCACTTTGCCTTTGCCGAGCTCGGGGGCGTTGAATGATTTCAGGTTGTTGTCGTAGAATGCGGGGTGCTCCTGTGGCAGGCAGAAAGGCTTGTGCGCCTTGCCTTCCTTGTCGATGTAGCAGAAGTAGGGTTTGCCGTAGAGACCGTCGTCGCGCTTTGAGGCGAAGACAAACCAGCGGGAGTTGCTGCTCCAGGAATGATAGGTGTCGCTTTTCTGGCTGTTCACTATCTGAAGGGAGTCGACGGCACCTGTTGCGAGATCCATCATCTGGAGGTCTGCCTCGGGGTGCCAGATGGGGAATGTGCCATAATCTGCAATCGTATAGAGCAGGAAACGGCCATCGGGGCTGATGCGGGGGTGACAGACGGATGATTCGGAAGTAGAAAGTGTGTCTACCTGAGTGCCGATGGTGCCTGTCGCCTCATCGAAGGGAATGCGCACGAGGCGATATTGCAGGGACTTGATGTCTGTAGGCAGGCTGACGCTGTCGGCTGCGCAGTAATAGATGTACTTGCCGTCGGGCGAGAACGTCGGGAAGGTCTCGAATTTCAGGCTGTCGCTCAGCAGGGGAGAGGCGATGATGCGATGCTCCGCGAGGTCGGCCACGAAGACGTTCGACTCGGCATCGAACACTTCGAGCCGCTTGCTGGCCTGGCTGTGGAAGGCGGGGATGATCTTCTGCGTGGAGTAGGCGATGTATCGCCCGCTTGGGCTGAAGCCGAAGTAGACGCTGCCGGGGATGTCGAGCTTGTTGAGCTTGCCGTCCTGGTTTAGGATGGCTCCCCCGCCTGGGCCGCGGACGTACATCATCGAGAGCTCAGGATTCTGGCTTGCGTAGGTGTGGCAGTTCATGCAGCGGTTCTCCAGCTGCTCGTAGTGCCCGAGGGCATTCACCTCGAAGTTCTCCACGCAGCGTTGCTGTATCTGTATGTTGTTCCAGATCTCGTAGTCTGGCTCGATGAGTCGGTAGGTCAGGTATGGGTCTATCTTGTCCTTCACGATGTTCCAGTGGAAGGGCTTGAATTCGGTCCATTGGCCGTCGATGAGGGCAGTGACGGTTACATCAATCTCCTTGTCGGCCGCCTGTTGCATCAGCTCTTTCCAATCGTCGATGTCGAATACGGCTTCGTTGCCGCTGGCATTTAGTGTCAGTTCTCCAGCCTTCACCTCGATAGCCTCGCAGTCTTCGCGAATCAGGAAGTTCAGAGGTGCGATGTTCTCAGGGATGGTCACGTCGCAGTAGTCTGGATAGATTGGGGGCAGTACGTCCTGCTTCACCACATCCTTCGGTGTCGGGGTGCAGGAAGTGAAAAGTGAAAGGAGAAAGGTGAAAAGTATGATGCTTTTTCTAATCATAATTATTAACTATTTGACTTCCGGGGTCTTCATCTTGTCGAAATAATACCAGTAGGTGCCTTTGAAGGCGGGATTGCCGCGCTGTTTGTTATACTCCATGAACCGCCGCAGCACGTCGTCGCGGTGGATGTACTGCTGCCATAGCTCCTGCGGGGCCTTGGTTCCGGCGAGCCAGATGCAGAGGGCTTCTTGGTAGAGGGCTTTCAGCCTGGGCCTGCCTGTATCGATGCAATAGCGGTCGTAGTCGCGCTTGAAGTTGCTGATGTCTTTCAGCAACAGGTCGCTGCAGAGAATATAGTCGAGTGCAACGATATTGCCAAGGTTCGCATCGAGCAACTGCATCATCAGGAAATGCGCGTTGTCAGTAATGGTGATGGTATCGCGGTGGTTCACCATCTGCATCTTCTCACGGTAGAGTTGCTTTCCATGCTGGCGTACGTTCATGGCCCATTTGTCGTAGACGAGCGTCTTGTCGAGTATGCGCAGGTATTTCTCGGCAGCGAGCGAATCGCCGCTGACATAGTTGCACTCTGCCAGGCGGCGTATCATGCGGACATTCCTGTTGTTGTGCGAGAAGACATTTGTCATCATGGCAGCTCGCTCTGTAAAGGTCATATCGCCCAAGACCCAATAGAGCTCGTTCATATTGCGGATGGTGAGCATGGGCGTCTCGGGGCCGATCCTATAGAATGTGCCCAGGACGTTTTGCGTGAACTTCATCAGATGGTCGGGCAGTTCTCCTCTTTGCGCTTGCACAAGGTTGTAGAAGAAGAGCATCTGATCCGTCCATTCGGTGGCGTTCTCCACTTCCTGGATGACTTTGTCGTGATTGCCGAAGTAATATTCGCAGTCGATGGCGAAATCTTTCTCCAGTATCAAATCGGGTTTTTGGATGTGCCTGATCTGTGGCGCGCCGAAAAGCAGCCAGGTAGGAAGCAGGCCACAGCAGAGAATGACAGCCCGAAACTTCCAGCCTTTCATCATGGAAACTATCCAGAGCAGCAAAATCCATCCTAAGATTGAGATGGTGGATGACAGACGGTAGCTGGTGCTGAAATGACAGACGGCCAGAAAGAGCATGACCGCCAATGCCAGCAAGAGGGCTACGGGGCGGCTTACCTTGAAGTTTCTCAGCGATATATATAATAAGGTGCTCGTGAGAAACAGAACGAGTGAGAGAATCGTGGAACCAGCGAACAGATAATAGTAGAACTGCGTCAGGAAGTCGCCAACGAGCAATGCCAGTCCTCCAGGCTTCTCGAAATAGGTGGAGAGATAGTCGGATGACCAAAGAAACAACTGGTTCTGCTCCTGAAAGAAGAAATGATAAGGATAGCAGAACTGGAAGAAGCACCAGACGGCAATAGTGACCATGAGGATGACGGCTCCCCATGCTCCTGCGGCGCTGCGCTCTGGCGCCTGGCTCCGTCGAAAAATACTGCCTAATCTGAATGGAAACATGAACGATTGTGGCTTTTTGAGTGCAAAAATACAAATTATTCTTTAAAAAATTTGCTGGGTTCAGGTAAATTTTGTATTTTTGTGCCAAAATGCCTCTCGACATTGAATGAGACAGCAGGAAATTGCTTTTATGAATTAATGTAACTATTTAAAAATTATGAATACTGAAGCATGCAAGGTTTTTAAGAAAGCGACTGGCTATACTTATAGGATATTATTCGATGAAAACATAGCTAACCCCAAGAAAGAAGTAACGCCCTTTTCGTTGAATGAGGGGGGAGAGGCAGCGTTCACGTACATGAACATACGCTATAGCGTCGTGCTGAAGGAAATGCAGTTTGAGCGTAAGCTCTATCAACCTGGGCAGATCACGGCTGAGATACATGTGATGAGGGTTGATAAGGAGGCTGGCACGGCATGGGTTAAAAATGATGCAGTGGGGAAAGACGAAGTTCCCCTTCCGCTCAAGTTCTTGAGGGAACTGCTTCTTCAGCGCAGAGTGACCATGCTGATTTCCCCCAAGGATGCGGAACAAGAGGTGGTCGTGGCTGAAAACTACTATGTTCACGAGATTACGCCGAAGGTGATACGCACCGAGGCTGATGCTTGGCTTTCGGTCAAGCTTACCATCTGCAGCATGGATAAGCTGATGACACTCGACAAGTATAGCAAAGCCTATGTGGCCAAGAAGCTCGGCTCTGAAATCCTGACCTCCGAAAGCAAGATCTTTGGCTACCAAGACGGTCGGGTAAAGATATATACCGAAAACATGCAGCGACTGAAGTATCAGGATGCATCGGTTGTGGATAATGTGACGGTGAACATATTGTCGGAGTTCGTACAGCCTTATCTGGTTCAGTATAACGAATCGTTCTATGACTTCATGGCTCGCACGGCCAACCGATGTGGCGAGTTCCTGTTTTTTGAGAATGGTCAACTCATCCTGGGTCTGCCGAAAAAAGATCAGGATGAGCCCATCAGCATCGACAATTACGAAACCATCAGCTATCAGAACATCTCGGCTGCCCCCCTCAACATCAAAGACTATGTGCGCGACAGTGTCAAGGGCAGTAAGGAGCTACGGTATAACGACGATAGCGTGGAACTCGACTCGACAGGATACCCCGTGGGCGCCTTTGGGAAAGACCTGAGCTACAATGCAGAGCTGTCACATGACGACTTTATCTTTCCGATGATCAAGGACAAGTTCACGGACTACTGGCGCGTAATCGGCGCACCAGATGTGCAGTCGGCCATTACGAAGGTGTCGCTCGATGTGTTTTCTAATATCGTATCAAACAAATCTGACTGGAAAGACGGACTGATAGGCTTAGGCAAGAATATTGGAACCAAATACGGTTTGGCGCTCTATGCAGCCAAAGGTACTGCAGCCGACAACAACTCGAAAGGCAACAAATTGTGGATAGACGGCTATAAAGGCAAGCCCCAGACGAATGGCACGCGCACGGTGCCTTTTGCAACTGTCAAAGAAGAGAGCTGGCTGAAGCTCGCCTACTACTCAGAAACCCGCAGAGAAGAGGAAAGCCAGTTGTCGAAGATGGTGTGCATCGATATGGGAACAGCGTGTTTGCCCGTCAAACTGGGAGATACGGTGACCATCGGCAGACTGGAAGGCAAGTATGTCATTGTGGAAATCAGACAGAACATCAACACCAAGCATCTGCAAACGATTTGTGCCGTTCCCGTTATCATGAAGGACGGTGGAGAAGAACTCATCATACCGCCTCTGCTTCAGGCGTCGCCCATCAGGAAATCAGGCCCCCAGACTGCGTTTGTTGTGGCAAACAATGATCCTAAGAATCAGGGACGTGTGCGTATCGCCTATCCCTGGCAGGCTGTCGGCGACCAGACTCGCAGACTGGAATTGGCAGAGGCTAAGGCTACCTTTGATGAAAAGAATGCCGTTTTCAAAAAAGCAGAGGAGAAACAGGCTTCGATAGAAGCGAAAATCAAGCATCTGAAACAGCAGAACAAAGCTCTGGCGAGCGTGCTATCCCAAATGGGCTATGATGCAGAAAAGAAGGATGAGAATATTCCTGTAGTCGCCAAGGCCGAAGACAAGGAGACGTTTGATCGCTGCCGCCAGATCTGTAATCAGTCCCGCAATGATAATCTGGAAAAGATAACCAAACTTAAGCGGGAGCTTGATCCTGCCATCTCTGGCTCTACAGCTAATAAGATTGAAATCTATGAAAAATCCAATGGGAATTTTATAATTCCGGGTTCCGTGTCGTTAAGCGCTGTTGCTGCTGTTGAGCTTGATATAGTTAAGCTCAAGAGTGATAAGGCAAAGTATGAAGAGGAACTTAAGAAACGGAAGGCAGATGAGGAGTTGAATAAGGACGTCTGTGAAGAGTTGAACAGCTTTGAACGCTCAAACACACCCTCACCGGCGAAATTCCTTTTGGATAGATATACGGAAAGGAAAGATAATGAGATTACCCCTCAGGAAAAGGAACTGAAAAAGGCAGAAAAGGAAACTGAAAAGGCTAAAAAAGAGAAAGACGTTGCAAATGGAGAGCTGAAGAAATTGTCGTTGAAGTGGAAAGATCAGCTTCTCGAGCTGGCCTCTCCTTGGGTACGTGTGTCCATGCCGATGGCTACTGCAGAGGGTGGCGTGTTCTTCAGACCACAAGAGGGTGACGAGGTGCTCGTCAATTACGACAGCGACAACGTGGAGCGACCCTACGTGGCGGGCAGCCTGTATTCGAAGGAGCATCTCGACCCGGGCGGAAAGATGGTCATCAAGTCGCCCAGCGGACAGAAGATCTCCTTCAATGTGGCCAAGGATGACTCCGACTTCGTGTCGTCGATGACTCCATTCCTTAGTGCCTTACAGAAATATATCCCAGGCATGCCGAAGCTCACTTTGGGCGATGCTGCCAGGAAACTCTGCGGAGGTATCACCCTCACCGACGAGTTCGGCATGTTCTCGGTCGATATGTCTTCTACTAAACGTGCAGTTAGCATCAAGTCGCCATACGGTAATGTGAGTGTCAGCGCCTTCTCTGGCATTTCCATCTCAGCTCCCAATGGCGACGTGAAGATAGAGGGAAAGAATGTTACTATCTCTGCTGGTAATAATCTCTCGATCACCTCTGGCACTAATGTGACCCCGGAGAATAGCAAGGACGACAGCAAAGAGAAGGATAAAAAAGAAGATGAGAAGAAGAAAAAAGGTGAAGTAGATCCTGCAAGCGTCAAGCTATATGAGGTGTCTAAGAAGCAGAAGGCCTGGAACCTTGTCAAGAAGGGGTGGAACCTCGGATGGGAGAGTGGCCTGCCGGTTGCCAAGAGAATAGCACAGGAGAAAACTGGTGGCCTGCTGAAGGGGCTCCAGGTGGTCGATGTCGCCATGCTGCGTTCGCTCTTCGACGTGTTCCTGCGACCTATCGAGGGCACGTTGTGCGTGAAGTCTAACAACTATCTGAAGCTTGAGGCAGGTAAGGGAAAGGCTGAGATTAGCGTGGAGCGTTACAATAAGAAGTGGCAGGAACTGAAGGGCATTGAGAAAGATGCTGATAGGCAGATGTTCTTTGCCAAGATGACAGCTTACATCAAGCGCATCGACTCGAAGGTAGGTCGGTTCTGCGATGATTATATGAATCTGAAGAAAGATGCCGTCGAGAAGAAGCATGAGTATGGCGCCCGTTTGGACTACTTCTGGAATCCTGATGTCGAAAAGCCCAAGTTTATGGAAGCAGCATTCAAACTCGGCGACAATGAGTTCAAGAAGAATGATGCGGAATACAAAGGCGGAACGGTAGATTTGTCTGTAATCAAGTTAGACAATATCAAGGAGAAGGGAGATCACGCCATCTATGTGCCTAAAGTTACAATTCTCCACACCCTGAAAGGCGTCAAGGAGTATATTAACCCGTCGGCAGAGGCTTACTGCGAGGCAGCATGGGGACTTCAGCGCAAAGCCCGTGCCTATACCACCTGTTTCTCAGATGATACGGTCAAGGCTGTCAACAAGTCGGTATTTGGAACATCCAAACACCCTGATACCGAATGGATTGACAAGTGCTTTATGGACGTAATATGTGACAAAACGGTAGGCGAGCTTGTCACTACGGTGTCTGACTGGGAGTCTCGCTTCGGCCGTAAGGGCAGCGAGCCCACAGAGGCTTTCCTGGGCCATAAGGCTGTTGAGGATAAAAAGGATGTCTTCGCCGATCCGAAATTGCTTAAGCGCAGGATGGTGGCTAAGTTCTTGCTCAAAGTGTATAACGCCGAAGGCAATCAGATTAAGCTTACTGGCGCGGCAGCAGCTTTGTCGCCAGTGCCTGTACAGGGAAAATACTTCCAGCTGAGCTATACTACGCAGAACGAGATAGATAACGAGTTGCTGATGAAGAATTGGGATGTCGTGGCCTCACTTGATGTCAAGAAGTCGAAGAGAGGCTTCTGGGCCAAGATCCTTAAGTTCCTTGACGATCAGGAAAATAACTGGATTGGAGTGCGCAGTAGCGTTAAAAAATCATGGAGTCCCTTCTTCGATTCCAATAAGCCCAAGTGGTATGAGCGTAGAGTATGGAATGATAAGGGCGGGAAGATTATCTTCTCTGATACCAAGGGCGCCACTTACGGCTTCAACGGCGAGAATATTGAGAAATGGAAGCAGGCCGGACTCGATAATATCGAGAATCTGAAGAAGGCCATTAGTGGTATTTGACAATTGAACATTGTGATTTGATAAGATTTGAAGGATTGATATTATATAATGCATTAATTTATGGCAGATTCTATATTCAAGCATTGGGAAGAGACTATTGACGGCTTGGCAGATGACGATTTTAAGAAAGGTGTACTGACGGCTATCAGAAAACTCAAGGATGAGGTCTATAACCTGAAAGTCGATAACCTCAATCAGCAATATGGCAGGGTGATTCGTGATGACAAGCGCATCGTGCTCTCTGCTCCTGAAATCATTATAGGTGACGTGAATCTTGGGGGAATGCTCAACCCGGATGGCTTTTCGAAGGTCGTGATTCGAGGTAACGATGTCAACCTGCAAGGTGTCGGTGACATGGGGCAGGTTGATGTGCGGGCGCCGTTAATCAGTCAGGTGGCAGAGAATGTCGGCATCGACGGCAATGAGCATGTAGTCGGCGGCGTATCCCAGATTTACAGTCAGGCTTGCAATGTCTCTATCCTGAGCAATCAGGTGAAGAAGGATGGTGCCTTTCCTGGCTATAGCCCCATGACTGAGGGTGGAATCAAGATTAGCTCAGAGCATAAGGTAGAAATCAGTGCCGCCAAGGGGCATGATACGCGCATCAAGAAACTGGATGAAGAGATCAGTCTACTCGAAAGGAGTAAACCTCGTATTCAGGCCGATGTTGACAGGCTCGCTAAGGAATATAAAGCCCAAAGGGAAGAAGTCGACCAGTACTTTGACAAGAAGGAGAAACTGGGCAAGGATGATAAGGCTATCCGCATCGACTATACTGACATGGACGAGATCAATTTGCGTATTGAGGAACTGTCAATGGGACTCTCCGATACCATCTACAAGTATTCTAATGCCTTGACAATGTTGGCAGAGAACGAACGGCTCTTGAGTTACTTTAAGTCGCAAAAGGATAAATTGTCGAAGGTCACTGCAGACAACTTCAAGAAGAAATCTACAAAGGCGTCGGTGTCAATCAATGGTGAGGTTATCAACATGACTTCAATGGATGATGATGGTAATCTGCGAACAAACAGCAGAGCAGGTGTGAACGTGATGACCAATGCCATGATGATTGCAGGCAGCACAGACGAGAAAGGCTCGTTGCCCAAGAACAACAAACTGCTGGTGGGCATGCGCGATGTGGAGATTACGTCAGCCGGAATCTCTGACGTCAAGATGGATGAAGAGGATAACCTCGTGAGTGCCCAATACAAGGCAGAGGGCAGTTTCCTGGTGACATCGAAGAACATTACTCTGGAGAGCGTCAACTACGAGACTGCTGAGAAGAAACGGAAAGAGAAAGGTCTTACTCCCAATGGTAAGATTACTCTGAGGTCAAAGAGTGTCGAAGTCAACACTGTCAATACTTCTGATGTCGAGGTTGACGAGAATGGTGAGGTTACTAAGGCAAAATACACCTCTGCCGGAGAGGTAATGATCCTCTCAAAGGTTTTCGGCATGTCTGCCATAGACTATGAGAAGAACGGTCAGGAGGCGAAAGAGACAGCCCTGACTAAAGGTGGCACGTTCTTCGTGCGTACTGAGAACAATGCCATCTCTGCTGACGGAACTGACGGAAAGGCGATGGGAGTCATCGACCTCAATGCCAAGAATGTATCCATCAAATCGTTTGATCTCGACAAGGATTCGAAACAGAACAAGGAGCCATCCAGTGGAGGCCATGTGTGGATAGGTGGCGAGAATGCTACGCTCTATGCAAAGAAGGAGAATATTCTTTGGGGTGGAGAGCAGATGCAGGTATTGGGTAATGATGCTTTGCTCGTGCATGCAGAGAAAACCGCAGAGTTGCAGCAGGGTACTGATGCCCTTGTTGTACTCAAGGGAGGCAATGCCGAAATCTCTGGCAAGAAGAATACGATCTTTGGCGATACCACAGTCAATGTGCTTACCTCGCCCAGCATCACAGGGGATAACCTCTCTGTGAAAAAGGCTTTTGCGTCACCTAACATAAGCGACGGCATGATGGTTGACACCAAGAATACTAGCGGCACCTCCTCATCTGTTGAGGCGAAGGGCAAGGATGACGAGCAACTCGTGAAGCGCGAGGAACCTGCAGAGAAGCCCACTGGCGACCGCACAATGGATGAACGCCTCAAGCAGAGCACGTCGGCACCTGCGAGCACTTCTACGTTATTGCCGCATTGACAACAATGAATTATGAATTATGAACTAAGTGAACTATGAATAGTTTTATCGAATCAGAAATCAACGATACCGAGAAGCGGATGACGGGTTTCAGATACCTGCTCACTTTCCGATATATGAATCTGTGTGTAAAAGCTGATGCCAACTCCTTATTGCCTGTCACTGTTGTCGTTGACGGAGAGGAAAAGAATATCGAGGACGTTGGCGAGGTCATGATTACAGATGATTATCATATAGCCATCATTCCTAAGAAAGCGAAAAACCTTAAGGCTATTCAGGAAGGTGTGGCCGATGCGCATCCGGAATTCAAGACGAAGGTCTTGCGTATGGAGGAAGACGAGGACAGCACCTTCCTCTTATATGAGATGCCACCAGTAAACAAAGAGCGTCGCGACTTCCTTGACGAGGCGGTGAAATCTCTTCACGACGAGTGCAAAGTGCGCCTCGAGGAAATCAGGGCAGAAGAATTAGCAGGATTTGCACAGCTTTACGTGGCGGAGCCCGAAGAACTCAAGGATGCTACTGATGCCCTTGACGATTGTTACAATCGCCATGTCGACAGCATCAATGAAATGCTGGAAGACAAGCAAAAGGAAATAGGGGATGCATACGAACGCTATGAGTCTACTCATGGGAATGACGACCAGACAGAGGAAGAAGACTTCGCCGTCATGCATTCAATGAGAATGAGCGATATGGAAGAATAAGCTTAAGCTATGCACTCGGCTTTGCCGCATGACTCCGCCAGGAACTATGAACAGTGAATCTGAACTATTCGCTCCAGTTCGTCGATCTCCTCTTCCGTCGTGGCCCAGCTGGTCACGAAGCGGCAGATGGTGTGGTGCCTGTCAGTCTGCCCGAAGTGGGAGAACGCCACTTTGCGCCCGAGCTTCTCTGCCTGCTCGTTGTTGAGAACCACAAACTGCTGGTTGGTGGGAGAGTCTACATAGAATTCAAATCCTTTGCGAACAAAGATGTCCTTCATCCGCATAGCCATCTTGATGGCGTGCTCTGAGAGCTTGAAGTAGAGATTGTCTGTGAACAGCGCTTCGAACTGCAGGCCTATCAGGGCGCCTTTGGCAATGACGGCTCCATGCTGCTTCTGGATGGAAAAGAAGTGCTTGTGGGCATTCTGGTGAGTAAAGACCACAGCCTCGCCGCAGAGCGCGCCAATCTTTGTGCCGCCGATATAGAATACGTCGCAGTGGCGGGCAAGGTAGGGGAGGGTGATGTCGCTTCCCTCTGCCATCAGGCCATAGCCGAGACGTGCACCGTCGATATAGAGCGGTATCTCGTAGCGCTGGCAAACCTTGTAGATGTCGTCAAGTTCCTTGGCAGAGTAAAGCGTGCCGAACTCCGTAGGAAAGGTGATGTAGACCAGTCCCGGGTGTACGGCGTGGTCCTTGTTGCCGTCGTGCATATAGTCGTCCAGATACTTGTCGAGCGCTTTTGCCTCCATCTTCCCCCCGATGTCGGGAAGGGTGATGATCTTATGCTCCGTAAACTCCACGGCACCAGCCTCGTGAACGTTGATATGCCCCGTTCCTACGCAGATGACGCCCTCATACTGGTAAAGCATCGAGTCGATGGTGGTGGCATTGGTCTGTGTGCCTCCCGTCAGAAAGAAAATCTGGGCATCGGGCAGGCCGCATGCCTTGCGGATGCGCTCCTTGGCACGCTCGGAGAACTCGTCGAAGCCGTAGGGCGTCGGCTTGGCACTGTTGTGTCTCACCAGATTGTCGAGTACCTGCTGGCAGGCACCGTTATTATAGTCGCATTCGAATGAAATCATATCTTTTGTTACCTTTTGGCTGCAAAATTACATAAAGTTTCGCGAAAAGCTTGCAGAGTTCAAATGAAATTTGTATATTTGCGTTCAAATTTGTTTCTATATAGGGATGAGGTCGAGACAAAAGACTGCTTTTGGTATATTGTTGGCTGTTGCTTTATCGTTGATCTTCTCTGCCTGGGATGACGGGCGGGGCGATCTCATCGGGCCTATTCCTCTGAAGCCGCTTTATGATGATCCGACGCAGTGGTATATAGAAGACCGTGGCGCTGAGGTAGACCTCTTCTATATAATCTCTACCGAGACTGGCGACCATCTGATAGGCGGCGATACTTGTCACTTTGCCGATACGAGGAATGAATATCTGCGTGGCCGCATGAGGCACGAGATGCATGCCGTCGATTCGTTCTATTCGGGCAAGCTCAACTACTACTCGCCATATTACCGCCAAGTGTCATTACCGTCTTGGGGCTTGGAGAATACGGCCATGTTGCGCCTGCCTCTGGCCTTGTCGGATGTTCGTCGCAGTTGGGAGTATTATCTTGAGCATTTCAATCACGGGCGCCCCTTTATCCTGGCAGGATTCAGCCAGGGGGCGCATGCGTTGAAGGATATTATGATGCGGATGCCCGACAGTATTGCTTCGAGGATGGTGGCGGCCTATGCCATCGGCTATAAGATCACGGCAGAGGATACGGCAGCCTGTCGTCACCTGCGTCCGGCCCTTGGGGCTACGGACACGGGCGTAACCATCTGCTTCAATTCCGTGAAGTCGTTGGAGAGCGAGATTCCTGTGGTGAGCGCTGGCAACCTGTTCTGTATCAATCCTGTCAATTGGCGCACGGATACGGTGTCCTGTCCGTTTGTCCTCTATGGCAGAAGGAAGAATGACACGCTTTCTGTGCGTCTTGACCCAGAGAGTAAGCTATTACTGATTGGCGGCTATAAGATAGACAAGCCGATGGGCGTGATAGGCAGGCCTGGTAATTATCATCACCTGGAATTGAAGTTCTTCTATCCCTATATCCGGAAGAACATGGCCGACCGTGCGGACGCTTTCCTGAGGAAAAATGAATAATCCCCGCTGATGAGCGAGGATTATTTTCTATAGTGCTTCGAGCATGCGCTTGATTACTACCGAGCAGCTGATCTCGCGATTGGCAGCCTCGGGGATGACAAGGCTGTTGGGACTCTCTATCACATCATCGGTGACTATCAGATTACGACGCACGGGCAGGCAGTGCATGAATTTGCCGTTGTTTGTCCACGACATGTGCTCGGTGTCGACCGTCCAGGACCTATCCTCGCAGGTGATCTTGCCGTAATCGGCAGGATTGGTGACTCCTGGGTTACTCCAGTTCTTGGCATAGATGAAGTCTGCACCCTCGAAGGCTTTCTTCTGGTCGTATTCCACACGGGCATTGCCGATAAACTTCGGGTCGAGTTCATAGCCCTTGGGGTGGGTAATGACGAGGTCTACGTCTGGGGCGGCATTCATCCACTGGGCAAACGAGTTGGGAACGGCCTGTGGAAGGGCGCGGCAGTGAGGTGCCCACGTCAGAACCACTTTCGGGCGCTCTACCGTCTTGTGCTCCTCGATGGTGATGAGGTCGGCAAAGGCCTGCAGCGGATGCACGGTGGCTGTCTCCATGGCGAAGACGGGGCGCCCGCTGTATTTGATAAACTGATTCAGCACGGTCTCGGCATAGTCGTATTCGCGATCGGTGAGTCCTGCAAAACTGCGCACGCCAATCAGGTCGCAGTAGCAGCCCATGACGGGAATGGCCTCCAGCAGGTGCTCGCTCTTGTCGCCATCCATGACGACGCCTCGCTCTGTCTCCAGTTTCCAGGCACCTGCATTTACGTCGAGCACGATGACGTTCATGCCCAGGTTCATGGCAGCCTTCTGTGTGGAGAGCCTG
>Ga0247609_10001599_pt1 | contig 26439 bp, 25 predicted proteins | sample 172DNAGHGlowgp2_FD_193487 | JGI IMG/M metagenome (GOLD analysis project Ga0247609, IMG submission 193487) | Sheep rumen microbial communities from Palmerston North, Manawatu-Wanganui, New Zealand - 1728 DNA GHGlow gp2 | ecosystem: Host-associated > Mammals > Digestive system > Stomach > Rumen ...
TGATTGGAAGGATGCAATTGCTGCTCTCAAGGCTTCTACAATGTTATTATAATTTTTGGTTGTCTTTACTCTTGACTCAAAAAATTGTTTTGCCTTTACAGTCTTTAATGGATTTTTATTTACCTTTGTTGCTTTTAATTTTAGATTGTCCTTTACTGTTTGAATTGAATCTGTAATACCCTCATTGCTAGACCATTCTATATAAGTTTTGTCACCTAACAAATACTTTGAGGGAATACCTCTTGCATACTCACAATACTCAGGTTTTGAATGAACACACTTAAAACCTGCTTTTTGAAGGAATATGTTCAAATGCATTGCAACTTCTTTTGAGAGGGAGTTTATATAACCTAGGGATATTTCAGGGTTATCCTTTTCTACAATCCAAAGTTCCATATTATTTTCCGGTGCATTTATATATTCGTACTCATTAAATCTTTTTCTGTTAGCAAGCTTTTTTCTTTCTTCATAACTTCTTGCAATTTTTCTTTTCTTTGTTTTAAATTGGGCTTCCTTTAATTCTTTCTTTACTAAGGACTTCAATTCTTTATAAATATTTTTTCCTGCAAAGCAACTTGGATCATCAAACATTTTACAATATGGCTTTCCTGTTGCTGGAATCAAAATTGTAAATCTTGCAGCATCCTGCCAATCTCCCCCTGCATAACCTGAAACGTACCCTTCTCCTTTTTCATCATCTTCATCACCTGGAGAAACGGAATCGATTTCCCAATTCTCAATATCTAATTCTTGCGGCCAATCTTTTACGCCTTTAGTATGAAGGGTGATGCCACCTTTCTCGTCCATCATTTCCAAATCAATTAATCTTTTAAAGAATGCTGATTTTTTCATTTTTATTTTTCCTTAAAATTCATTAAAGCCAGAAGTCATATCCTGAATATCCTCTACAAACTCTTGAGATGTCTGCCCCATCCAAAGAACACCCTCTGGATTTCTAATTGTGTAGTTTGCCATTCCTGCTATCTTACTATCACAAACTTGGATAATAACTTCGTCATAGAATTCACCCTTTACAGAACAAAGATAAACTGTTTGCCCCTCGAAGGCCTTATCCCTTACATAATATGTTTTTGGTGTACAATCAGGTCTATCCGATTCATTTCCACCACAAGTATATCCAAAGGAATTCAAAGTTTTCTTTACTTGTTCATTAAGTTCATAGGATGTGGCCTCTCCAATTTCAGTTGTCCATTTAACACGAGATTCTTTTATTGCTTTCTTTTTAGAATTTTTCTTTTTGGATTCTGCTAATGGGGAATTTAAAATTTCATTTACGGCTTCCATAACCTCATCCTCAATGTCCCCTGCAGCCTTGAAGAAATTGGAGGCTGTTGCAAAATCATATGTATATTTATCATACATAATGGTATTAAAGGCATTAAACATAAATTGTTTGTAACCCATCAACCCATTGGCCACAAATTCCTTATATTGGGAGCTAGTTGCCAACAACCCACCATTAACACTTTTTAATGCATATTCTACAGTACCTTTAGGCCTATCATCAGATATTACCAAATAGACACTTAAAAAAGGGATCTCCTTCCTTTTCATTTCTTTCTCCTTTATATAAAATTTAGTTGTAAAAAAAGTTCCCTTTTGGAGGAACCCTTTTTAATTTTAACAAACTACAGCTGCACCAGGGCTAAAGTAGTGGCTTACGGGTTTTACAATATCCAAAAGTTTTCCAATTGTAAGGTGCTCATCATTCCCTGAAACGGCCAAGTACTTTTTATTTACAAAGTCAAATTTACCATATGTATTATCAATAATGATGTCATGGATTCTGTCTAGGCTAAATTCCTTATTTGTAACTTGATTATAAGAAACAGGTTTTGCAAAATCATCCGCAGCTGTAAATCCTACGATTGTAATATAATGGCCCCCTCCTCTTTTGAAAGGATCAACTGAACTGATTACAGGAAGTCCTTTACATAATTGCCAAATAACTTCGTAAATATCAAATTCGTTATAAAATCTTGTTACTGGTCTTCTTTTCATTCCTGCTAAATCTTTTGCTGAATAACCAACAAAAAGATTTACTGCATATGACATTACATCATGCAATTCGTTTGGTGGATATGAGTTCTTACAAGCAACCTGCCAATACTCTTTCTTTTGTGCCTTGGCATTTGCTTTTGCCTCTGTCATCCAATTGTTGTAGAAATTAGCATAGTGTGTTTTGAAATAATTTAATACATCCTTATTTGTTCTGCAGAAATATGTTAATTTGTCCTCAGGTTGTTTAAACTGTGGAAATTTACTTTCGTCTAAAACCCAACCTGCATAAGTGAGAGCCTGAATAAAGTTTGTTGGACCGCAAACGTTATTAGAATCGATTTCATTGTTTCTCTGGGAATAATTATCCTTTCCTAAACTTACATTTACTTCTAACATGAAACACTCCTTTAACCAAATTAGTTAAAGGAGTTAAATTACCGATTAATAATTTTCAGAAGTGAGTGTTTTAATCACTCAAAAGTTCCTCAGAACAAAGTTCTCTTCCTTTTTGTCTCAACCAAGTTTCCCCAGTGGATCTGATTGTTCCTTTAAGGTCAGCTAAATAATTTGGGTCTTCGTTTTCTTCCTCTTCCACCCAATCCTTTTCAATACTTCTTACATCCTGAACTAAGGAATGATAACTTCCATCATATGAATCAAATGTTTCGGAAAGGAAATTATAAAAATCCCTATCAAATCTGCTATTATCCTCTTTTAGTTCTTTAGACTCCCTTAATTTGCATTTTGGGGCTTTTGCATCAAAGAGTTTTGCATTTGAGTAATAATTCATACCTGTGCTATCGTGAGTCGCCCAGAATTTATCCGCAAAGTCGTAATATGCTTCGAGAGAGTCATCCGTGCAGTGATATGTGTGAACGTAACCATCTACACCATTAACTTTTACACAACCTTCGTCTGAATATATTTTTTCACCACAAATTGGACAAGTTCCTTGTACGTGAGATTCTTTCAAAACGGATTCCTCTAGATCAGCTTCTGGAAGATTTTCAATTTCATCAGCTGCATTTTCAATATGACTAGCAATGTCTCTTAAATAACCTGCCAAGTCTGCAGAAGTACTTCCAAATCCACCATAGGACCCTCTTACGCAATTCCTTACCTCGTAAAGAACACCCTCAACTTCGGAACCAAACTCCTCAACTATATCTCTAATCTCATCACTCCAACCATCGTTAGAGTTTTCTTTTAAGCATTTCCTCATAAAAAGACTCCTTTTACTTATTTAGTCAAAAAAAAGACCTCAGTGAAAATTCTGAGGTCCTTAATTATTTCTAAGTAAAAAGATTAGTCTTTTTTCTCTTCTGCTGCAGGTTCTTTTTCAGCTTCTTTCTTTTCCATTTCAGCAAGTTCTTCTTTGAGCTTAGCTAAAATATTTTCTGCCTTTTTAATCTTTTCTGGGCTACCATTGTTCTTTTTAAGTTTCTCAATGAATTCTTCACCCATCTTGATTTCCTTTTCCTTTGCTTCAATAGCAGGAATGAATACAGGGGAAACTGTAATTCCCTGCTGTACACCGTTCTCACCCTTTGGCATATGGGATGCACAGTATTCCTTCCACATATCAGAAAGACAGGCTTCACAAATTACATCTCTATATGTAACAGGGAACACTGTTCCTTTTTCATTTTTGCGGAAAAGTGTATATTCCAAAGTTCTATTTGCATATGTGATTTCCCCGTGAATTGGACAGAAAGATCTCAGGCCGTCAAGTACCTGTCCTTCAGGAGGAGTCAAAAGCTTATCTACTTCTTCAGACTTCTTTTTCTGTGCATCCATTTCTGCATCAGTAATTACTGAAAATTCTTCTTTGTTCTCTTCAGACATTAGTTATTACTCCTTTAATTTAATATAGAAACCCTGATTTTGCTTTTAAGCTACACCAGGAATTGGTTTAATATTAGGTACCGCAATGTTAGCCCATTCAGTAACCCTACCCTCTGCTTGGGTAGGAATTAAATTCTGCATAGGGATATCTGTATGTTCTACCCTTGCTTTATAATCACCCATTCTTGCCTGTGCAGCACCTGTATTTGCATCCCCAATGTATCCACATACACGACGTCTAATAAACATTGTGGCCGTATTTCTGTTTCTACAGGCAGGACACTCCCAAATATGTTTACCATTATCTTCAACGATCTTGATTGTTCCTCTAAAACCACAACGATAACAAATATCTCTCTTTACATTCAACTCACAATAAAGAATATGGTCATACATAAACTGTACCATAGATTCTACAGCATCAAGATTTTTTGACATATCAGGAAGTTCAATATAAGAAATTGCACCTCCTGTTGATTTATCCATCATTTTGGCTTCAATGGTTATTTTACTTGCCCAATCAATTGGCTGTGCAGGATCAATATGATAACTGTTTGTTACATAATCATGATCTGTAACTCCTTCTACTTCACCAAAATCTCTCTTTAAAGAGTCCGAGAATTTCTGTACGAGATTCTCTTCCGGCGTGCCATATGTAGAAGTATTCAACCACGAATTTGGATCCTTAGGGTCCATTAATCTTGTGTGCCATTCATCATGCTTTTTATTAAAGAAATTCAAAATCTCATTTGCAAAAGATTGATCCTCTGTGAGCTTCTTACCAGTCATATAAAGTTGTGTTTCCCACAAACCTACATAACCTAAAGAGTATGTACAACGAGGGCCAACAATCATATGGTTCCAAGTCTCATCATCATTAAGGCGCATCAAACCACCATTCTGTCTCAAAATTGGGGCTGCATCACTTGGGGCATCTTTTAGTGATTCATACCTCTTTACCAAGGCCCTATAAGCAAGTTCACAACGCTGATCAAGTATTCTCCAGAACTCCGCTTTATTACCATGTGATTCAAGAGCTACGTGAGGTACATTAATTGTTACTACACCCCCATTAAAAAAGCCCCAGTACTTTGGTCTACATACAAGTTTGATTCTTCCGTTTTCTTCTTCAAAGTGATCAATCTCATTTACATCACCTTTGTAATAACCTTCGAGTCTGAGGAACATCCTGAACTTAAAGTTATTATTATCCTTCTTGGACATTTCGTAAAGTTCTTTTACTGTAAATGTATCCTTGTAACCTCTGTTAAATGCTACTTTTTCATCATCGTAAAGAGGATCAGGTGTATAGGGAGTGGCGAAAGAGCGGCATCCCATGCACGGCCAAGTATGATTTGTATGTTTAACTTTCTTTTGAACTTTTGCAGAAATAAAATCTGGGGCCATTGTTTTAGCAGCACTCTCTGCAGCTAATTTTGTTAAGTACCAGTTTTCTGTTTCAGGTGAGTGATTTCTTTCATCTAAGAAGTAAAGCAATTTTGGGAATACTACAGGTACAAGGTTTCCGTGCTTATCTGGAATACCCTTAATACGCTGTTTAAGAACTTCTTCAAATACAAGTTTTGTATCTGCTTCCCACTGTTTATCACCTTCACAATCTTCCAAATTCATTGACATTGAAATGAAAGGGGTCTGTCCGTTTGAACAAAGAATAGTAAGTACTTGATACTGGAAAGTTTTTACACCACTCTTAATTTCCCTTCTGATTCTTAACTCAACCTTACGTTTAATATTTTCTACTTCTTCTTTGCTGAGTTTCATAGAAAGGTATTCGTAGTAATCTTCTGCCTTTGTATCTTCATTTCTTACAAATTGGAAAATTGGATTGCCTTCCTCATCAATGTAGTCTTCCTCAACAACTTCCTCTATGAGAGATAACCTAGAAGTCTGTATTGATCTTGCAATGTGGGCCCAAGACATTGTCTGTCCACCATACTGCTGGCCGGCTGTCTGTGCAGCTACCTGAGATGCAAGTGTACATTCTGTTTTGAAACCCTGTGTTGTTTTATGGATAGGTGTACCGTTCATAGCAAAACCGTTTTCTGCCATATCCTTATAATAAACCAAACAACAATTACTCATTTTTTGAACAGGGGAATAATCCATATCGTGGAAGTGAATTAAACCTTTATTATGACCATCTACAATATCCTTAGGCAATTGTTTCTTTCCAATGGCCTTACATTCCTCTCCTGAAATATAATCTCTCTGAACGGCTAGTACTCTAGGATTTTTGTTTGCATTATCCTGTTTTACTGCTTCGTTTGTATAATTACAAACTGTAATAATTTTCTCTTCTGTTTCTGTATATTTCTTTTGAGCTTTTTTATCCTGTCTGAATTTAATAAATGAATCCGCAACTTCAAAATAATTAAAGTTCATAAAGGCATCCCGGATTTTATCTTGAACTGTCTCTACGGATACAGTACCGAAATTTGATAGGGATTCTAGGACATATTGGTAAATTCTGTTGATGTCCTCATCTGATTTGATTCTGTCAATACCCTGAACTGAATTGTTTGCTAATTTGATGACGCGAAGGATTTTCTCAGGCGAAAAGTCTTGCTCTTCCCCGTTACGTTTTATGATTTTCATTTTTACCCCTTTCTATTACCCAACTCTGAAAATTATATATAGCTGTGCTGGTACCAATTTTCAAGTTCGGTTTAAGATGTAATATTTGTTAACAATTTAAATAGTGCAAATTGATAAAAATATTATAGTGTTTCAAGCTGTCAAATAAAATATACAAACTAATTTTTAATATGAGTGATGAGTCTCTTATTTTTGAACCTGGTTTTTATACTAAGGTACGTTTGGATGATGAAGGAAGAATTGTAGATGCAACTGATTTGGAGGAGGATGATCTTCCAAAACACAAGCATAAAATTGAGGATATAAGAGAAGGTCTTACCAACGAAATTCTCGAAGTCATTTCTAAATTATTTATCAACAGTGGATCTACAGCAGTAAAATTTACATATGATCCAAAAATCAAAAAAGTATTTGCGGATGTAAATATTGACGAAGACACCATCATTAAAAATGAATACGGCCAATTGGAATCCACTGCTACAGGGGAAGGAAGTTCCTCTGGGGGAATCACTCAAGAAGATTTAGCCAAAGTAGATAAAAAATTAGAAAATGTAAAAGAAGATTTAATGCAAGAAGTTATGAAAACCCTTGCACACATTTTAGTAAGTAACCCAGATTCTGCTGTTAAGTTTATTTGGGATGACAAATTAAAAATTTATACAGCTGATGTTAGGATAGATGATACTTCCATTATTAAAAATGAATATGGGGAACTTCAAAGCAATGGAGGTGGTGGAGGAGGATCCGCAGAATGTGGTAACCATACTCACACAACTGATCAAATTTCTGATTTTGAAAAAGCTGTTATAAATATCTTTAATAACTTTAGTAAAACATTGGAATTTGATCTTTCAAAATATATAGATGGATCCACCATTAAAATTAATGATGAGGGTCAACTTGTTGCCGTAAGAACTGCACTAGAAAGACACACTCATTCATTGAAAGAAATAGTTGATTATGTAGCCCCTGATCCTGCTGCATTACAACCAATGAAGGATCTGGGGGATGATGTAGACTATTCCAAAGGTGTTATAAACTTTGAAAAATTGAACATTGGTTTCTCCATCCTGGCTTTATCAGAATACTTAAATAATGTAACAAATAAGAAAATAGAAAATCTTTCCAAAAGAATTGATGAAATAAATTTGAGTAATGATAGTAGTACAGGGGCCTGTACACTATCTGTGGATGAAAATTCTATCTCAAATATTTTATTTGACAAGGAGTCCAATTTTTATAGAGAAGTTTATTACTCTAAATCATTAAATCTTATTTTTGATTACGTTCCAATATTAACAGGAAATATCATATTATTAAAAAATGGAAAAGAGGTAGAAAAGGCTGATGTAGAATCCTTTACTTTGGCAGGTTCTAAAGTTGGTTCTTTTACTGTGGATAGAGTTTATAAAAAGAAAAGTTTCTATGCAAAGGTATTAAGAATTGATGTTTCTAATTATTGCAATTCAGAAGGTTCTTGTACATTCCAATTAAAATTTGAAAGTGGAAGTTCTGAGGATTATTCAAACAAAATAATTGTTTTCTTTACTCCAATTAAGGAAATGGAATATACTTGGGAAGACATTTCTAAAATACATACAGTGGGTGCTACTGATTTTTATGATGTGGGTTCTCCTAGAAGATATAAGGTTTCCATAAAAGATTTTGACAAGTTAAGATTTGTAAACAATTCCGGTAAATTCGTAGATGGTGTATTTACTGGAGTAGAAGCCGAAAGTTTTAATTTAAAATTAAATAACCTCTTTAATGAAAGTCAATTGGAAATTAAATTTCCTCTAGAGGAAGAAGACAGCAACAGTGAATTATATGGTTGGAGAAAGGACATATTATTTGCGGATATTATAAATGATACAATTTATCCAAAAGGTGAATGCGATTGTTCCTTTGAAATACCAAATAGCCAAAATTATAATTCCTTAAAAATATCAGGAATAGATTTGAGTCTTTGTCAATTAAGGAAGGATAAATTAACAGCTAATGGTAACAAAATAGTTTCAAACAGAACCGATTGCGGAAGAATTCCATTAGATACTGAAAATTATGGTATAATATCATTTTTAAATAATTATGATTCAGGAAAGGAGAACATGGTGTTGCATATAAAAAGTAAGGACCCTGTTGATTTGAAAAATTTAAAAATAGAAAAAATGGAGGTTTAATAATATGCATTCTAGATATGATCTTATGAGAGCCAGTAGTGTGGAGGACATCGACGGAGTTCAATTTCCAGACCCTCTTACAGTAGACTACAATAGCTTTTTAGAAAATGAAAGAGTTTTACCTGAAACTTATACCTTCACAAGACCTGATTTGAAAAAGCTTTGGAAAAAGTATTATGAGAATACTAATAAAACTGAGGATGATGACATCCTCTACAATTTGAATGGTATAGAACACGTTGGCCTTATAGAGCCAGAGGATTTTGTTTATATTTTTGATACCTCAAAAGTAAAACAATATACCTTTAAAGATTTGCAGAACTAATTAAAGAGAGGTTTTAAGATGCTAAAAAACAAGGAAGATAATTTTTTAGGTGATGGAATCACACACAATATAAAATATGCAGACAATGAGTGGCAGGCCCACGGTACGGTAGATAGAAACTCCGTATATACAAAGGAAAGTCTTTTACATCTTTTATTTGAGGAAAAAGAATACGATAGGGATACGGGAAGTTATAAATATTATGTACCTAGGGGTTCTACAGCCAATATTTTTGGTAAAAACTATATGGGTGCTAAATTACAGCACGACATAACCCTTTTGGATACAGTTTTCTATTCTACATCTCCAATATCTTCTTCCATTAACATATTTGATATTGATACATACCTCAAGAAGGCCATTGCTGTTGCCAACCCAGTCTTTGATGATAAGGCCGCAGTAAAAGTAATTCCAATGGTGGATGTGGAGTCCTTAAGGAAAAATGGATCCACTGTAACATTGAATCAGTTCTTTAGTGCCTTAGACCCTGAAACTTATGAAAGTGGAACTTCTGATACTAGCAGAAATAAATTCCTTTTGGAAAGATATGGTATAGCCTCCAAAGATGCAGATAAAACCTTGATTGAAATTTTTGATGGAATAATGAGTGAATCAAAAAAGAAAATATTCCATAGGGATTTCCAATTGAGAATGCATGATGAAAGTTCTATTAAATTACCTTTCAACAAAAGAGCAGCAAATGCAACAGAAAACTTAAATGATACAAAAACATATGAAACAAGGTTTATTTCAAATTCTTTCTGCAGTAGACTTTTGGATAACGATAGATTGACTCAAAAAAGAATCGAATATCTCAATGATGTTATAGAGGAAGCAATTTTCTCAAATGATTTTATAAATGAGTTTAATTTGGTTTCTTCATCCTCTGAAAAATTTGAAGATGAAGACCAAAATTTCACATCCATTACCAATACAAAAAATCCTGCTACAGGGGATAAATACCATGTATCAGAATGGCTCAGAGAAAAAGGGTACGGTAGTATCCTAGATAAATATGTAAGTAATGATTTAGAGGCAGAGGATTCTGCTGATAAAACATCCATTGTATCCTTAGTAGAAGGCCTTTTCAAATATAAATCAAACATAAATAACTATTGTACAGATGTGTACACTGGTTATAATGAAAATGTTAGTTTCCCAACAAGCTATGGTATCCATCTTTTATCTGAGGAAGATACAGCTAACATATTCCAGGATGAAGAAAAATCCTACAGATTGTTTAATGAAGTAGTTTTAGGATACGGATTAGTAAACTGCTTGCTTTCAGCTAGAACATTCTTGGGTGGTACAGCATTACTTTTCAATGGGGATAACTTCATTAAGGAAAATACAGAAATTCGTTATACTGAAAACATTCCTTTGAGTCTTGTACCTAAGTTTAATTACGTAAAAGGTAATGGAAATGTAAACTATTACGAAACAGTTACAATGCTAAATAATGCCTATAAATTAGGACATGGTTTAGACATTAGTGATTCCCTGGAAACCAGCAGTGCTAGAGAATATGTTTTAGCAGATGAAATTAAAGAGTGGCTGGAAAATGAATGTTTTGTTTTCAAAACACCTGTATATGGTGACTATGTAGAAGAATTGAACTTTATGCAGGATTTAAATCCTGATTCTGATGTACAGTTTAGAAACGTAAGAGTAAAGAAAACAGAAATCCCTTATAAAAGATTCCAAGACTCTAAATACGAAGTTCCTTATGTAGAACAAACTTCACCTTTGTTAAATAACACTCCTGAAAATGAAAAGATTCCTAGTGCACATGCTTCTGATGCTTTAGCTGGTGTTGGTAACATTGTAGGAAAAGATAATAATAAAAATGTTTTCCCACCTTTCATTTATGATTATGACAAAGGGGATGAGGAAGACAAAATGGCCAGTTCAGATAAAAGAACTATGGGCCATTTTGGTAAACAGAGAGTAAACTATTCCAAAGGTAATTTAACTATTGAGGAAAGAATTAATTCCCCAACAATAGATGAGCTTTGGACCTTCTTGAAATATTTAACGGAGTCTGATGGTAAAACAAAAGAGGCTAAGGATTTAAATGTAAACGAAAGGTTGCCTTCCTTTTTTGGTATTAAAAAATCCTCAATAATGGGTTCTTTGTTTACTACAGAAAATTCAGAAGACGAAAGTGGTATTAAAAATACAGTAAACCCTTTGGCTTCAGAGGATAATAATATCCAACAAGTTGATATTTTGAATTGGGCACCGGACACTAAAAAATTACCTGTTCACTATAACTCAAAAGAACACCCTGAACTTCAATTTGGTGGATTTACAGTTACAAGATATATTGAAAAAATATATGACTACAAGGTAAACATTTTTGGTAGACGTACAAAGGATACCGAAAACGAAGAGCACAAAAAAGTATTTGAAGGTGAATCCCTTGATTCCTGGGATGGAACAAAATATGAGTTCAATACAGAAAACCTAGATGATTACAATAACACATCTGGTTATTTGGAAAAATTATTTAACTCAGCTATCTTAGGTTTTGCCATTGAAAATATGGATCCTCTGAATGAGGATAGAAATTGGAATTTAGTTGAACCTAGAGTTCTTAAAACAGATGCTTTGGATGATAGTGCTGATGCCTCCAAATTATTTACTACAACAAATGACCGGAAGTTCCTTACTAAAAATAAACCTGTTGAAGCCTCAGATGAAAGAAAGAAGGCCTTTGATACTATCTCTAAGATTTTAACTTGGCACGGAGCCACAGATGGTGAAACAGAATCCGAAAATGGTTACGATACCTCTTACCATAACCACTTTAAAAAGTATTTGGAACAACCAAAGAACTTAAAGGAAATTGAAAGAGACCTAGAAACTATCCGTCAGAACTTACAGGCCTTTGTAGAATTCTATGTTGCTCAGTCAGCCTCAAAAGGTTTCAATGATAGATCCTTCAATAGGGGTACTATCCACGAACTTCACAGAAACCATTTTAGTTATGACTCTACCCTTTTAAGATTGAGACCAGGTACTTTGGACCCGGATGGAGTAGCCATTAATCTAAACAGTGTGGAGCCAGAAGAAAATGAAGTTTTAGTAAAACTTGAAGCCTTGAGTAACACATTGAACAACCTGGTAGATAGCCTTAATGTTGCCACAATGGATCAGAAAGTTGTTTTTGAGGATGGGCAATTTGATGAAAGATATCAAAGACAAAATTATGATAGACATTTGATTAACTTAAGTGGTTCTGTTGAAAATGAAAGGCACCCACACGAAATGTATAGGGCTAATGAAACATTGTTAAGTGAAGTCTATCTTGCAGCGGATGGTACGTGGCGTAGTATCCACGAACACGGAGTTGTACCAATTGTTTATGATGATATGTAATTGATAAATGGTTCCCTTTTGGGAACCATTTTTTTTAATCTGCTTCTCCAGTTAACCTATTTTGAGCTTCTCCAGGAAGGTTTGTTGAAAATTGTTTTCTGGTCCAATAAAACTTTTGAGAACCATCCCCGAAGTATTCATACCTCATAGGAAGACCTTTTTCTCTTCTCAGAGTTCTTACTTCTTTTTCTGTTTTGTCATTTCCCTTCAAACCATTACAAATAGTACAAAGGCACTGGCTGTTTCCCATTGCATTTGTTCCACCTAAACTTTTAGGTTGAATGTGGTCCCACGTTAAAAGAACTTCCTTCCCTGCATAATCCTTTGCATAAAAATTCAAATGAACTGAATCCATTGTGGCCTCATGGGCTTCTAATGCAGCAAAGGAAGCAGAAATTCCACAGAACGCACAAGTAAGGTTTTTGTGCATCCAGAGCAATCTCATTCTTGGTGATTTGGCATTACAAATCATTCCATTAGGAAAAACCATTTGGTGATCTACAACTACAGGTATTTCACTTAAGGACATCTTAATAAAACGAAAATGTTTTGCCATACTACCAGGAATGGGTTCCTGATAAATTTCCATCAGTTATTTTTCCTCCTTTATATTTAAAATATAGGGTCAAAGGAATTTAGAATAACAAAAAATCTTGAAAATTTAAATGTACAACAAGTACGACTTGTCTAACATTTTAAAATAAATTTTTTTATTTTAAATTTAAAATGTTTCGTAACTCTGTAGAGTTGTACATTTAAATTTTGTTCATTTACTATAATATTCAACATGATTACTTGTAACATAAAAAATGATAATATTGGAGAAATGACAATATTTTTGGATGAAACAGAATTAGAAATGATTGATGATTTTTATAAAAATAAGGATCATCCAAATGACGAAATAAGTATCAATCCAAAAATTCTTCCCTGGCTAATGGAGGAAGAGGAATTTAAAACAAAAGTTACTGCTTTGGCTTCTTTCTTAAATATTAAGGCTGAGGAGTTTGCAGAAGTATTTTTGAGAGTTGTGGCCCTTGGTGAAAGAAAGGGTGGTATTATTTGCGTTCAGGAATACAATAAAAAGGAAGAATTTATTGATAGGATTTATCAGTATTTTGAGGAATGGTGTGATCCTGACTATACAGGAAAAATTCCACCTGACTTTTTGACAAATGTTTTTGTATGTCTCTCTCATTATAAATATGGAAGGGATACTATTGAAGTTCCTGATGAGATTTTAATTTACCTTTTAAACATAAAGGGTAATATGCCTAATTTTGATATGCCTCCAGAGGGTTGGCAACCGCCTGAAAATTCACAGGAAATTCCAGATGAATTTAAACCTGAAAATTCAAATCAAAATGAAAATTTCAGAAGCCACTAACTATAATTGTATTAAATAAGTTGAGACTTAGATAATTACTTTGAGTGATTAAAATTATCACTTACAAAGTTTAAATCAAATCTATTTCTTGACAAGGAGTAAACATATGATAGAAGATGAAAATGAAGTTGACTTTGAGTCATTCCTCGCCGCAGTTGAGTCCAAAGAACAGGACCAGGCCCAGAACAATTCCAACCAGAAGGGCTTTGAATTTCCAAAATGTGCACAAGTAGGTAACAGAGCAATCGTACGATTTGTAAAAGGTATTGCAGAAACCTCTTTCGACAAAGATAAAGCCGGAAGTGGTAGAGCAAAGCTTTACAATGTAGGATGGGTAAAAGATGATGCCGGAAAGGCATTCCCCCTTGTACTTCCTGCTATTGTTAAAAATGTTCCTCAGATGGAATCTACATTCCTTAAATTCGTAGACAAAGTTCTTACAAGAGTATGGGTAGATAATCCTGATCCTTCAAAGAAAGGTTCTTGGAATTATATCTATTCAGAAAGAGACGATTATGGTCAGCAGCAGTCAGGTGAGATGACCTTAAAGGATATCTTCTGGAATGTTTTCAAATCTGGTAAGAAAGAAACTGATATGTACTACAACAGTGCAAGAAGCTGGAGGGGACAGACAGTTTATGTTGCCAATGTAATTGATCGTATGGATTATAAGTGGCACCAGGAAAACAAGAAAACAAAGCTTTTGATGAGATCCGTAAAGCTTAATGGTGACAAAGTAAATCATAAAGAAATTTCTTTGTACGCAATTGGTTCTGCTTTGGGAGAACTCGCAGACAATCACGGAACAAAACTTGATTACGATGTTTTGATTCTTCCTGGTCCTGAAGCAAAGGATAAGTTCTCTCTCAAGAATGTTTCTAAGCTTAAGGAAATTAATTATTGGGATGATGTAAAATTCCTCACACAGGAAGAAAGGGATGCTATCTCTACTACAAAGGGATTTACTGACGAAGAGAAAACTTGGGAAGTAATTGACATTGATAAGTATTACAGATATACAAGCGCAGGTTTGATCCTTAAACACTTTGGTAAAACTATCCGTAACTTTGATATGATGGTTGGCACAAACTTCTATGATGAATTGAAAGCAGAAGCTGATGCAGATGCAGCATTCAAAAAGAGTCAGCAGGCAACAACAGAAGGTGCACCCGCAAATGAAGCACCTCAGGCCACAGCTCAGGTAGCACAGCCTGTAGCCCCACAGCCAACAGTTGCTCCTGTACAGCCACAGCCTGTAGCTCAGACTACACCAACACCTCAGCCAGCGGTAACACAACCTGTTGCTCCTCAGGCACCTGTTCAGCCAGCACCTCAGAGTGCTCCTTCATTTGACACTATGTCACCTGCAGGAAAACCTGAACCAATGCCTGTAACGGATGAGGCAAGAGCAAGTATTTCTTCATTCTATGATTCATTGGATGACTAATACTAGATAGAATTTAACAAAAGGGTTCCTCTTTGAAGGAACCTTTTTTCATGTAAATACCATCAACGCACTATAATATAAATATGGAAGAATATTTAAGAAATCCTGAATGCGAATGTGCACAGTTTACGGATATAAACAAAGTAGAATTTTCTAAAAGAAAAGAAATCAAAGATTTTTGGATGAAGGGTTATATCTACAAAAATGGGTGCTCCAAAGAATGTGAGTGCCACAAAAGATATAGATTAACTTCAAGATACAATATTCTGGCAGAACAGTTTGGTCTTTCTGATTATGAAACTCTTTCTAAATTAAAATATTTGGGGCCTGGGGATTCATATAAAAAGTTAAAAATTATCCCCTCCATTGTAGAAGAAAAGAATCTGAAAAACCTTTTAGTTTTTATGGATGGTCCACTTAATTGTCAAAAAACAACCAGTGTTTCAAAATTGATTTATAATTTGATTACTTCTGGAAAAACAGTACAGTATAAATTGTATGGTGATTTGATTTCGGAAATGACAAAAATGGATTATGATTCTTCAGATCTGTTGAGTATGGATTGGTTATTTATAGACGATTGTTTCGAGGGGGAAACTATTAACTTCAAAAATGTCTATAATGTTTTTTATAATTTACTTTTGAAAAGAAAAAAGCCAACAGTAATTATTACTTCTTTGAGTAAAGAGGAAATCCTAAATAAAAAGGATAAGCCTTTTTACAACGGGGAAATGCTCAATAAACTTTTTAACAAAGTTGATAAATATAAGGCCTACATAAAGTTTAACGACAATGTAGACAAGATATTGGCTGTTGGTTCTGGACCAATTGATTTGTGGAGTTTATAAAAAATGGCTAAAGAATATAAAGACGAAAACACCTATGCAATGGATTGTATTACAGCTGCGGTAGGTACACTTTTGAATGATGATTACAATTCTAGAAGTTTTGAGGGATTGATTGGTTTTGAAAAAACCTTTCAAAGAGTTTGTACTTCCTTTATTCTTTTTGTAAAGAGTATGGGGGATAGAAAAAATGCAGTGCAGTATGCCTCTAGAGAAAACTTTAATGAATTTTACACAAATAAAAAAGCAGGGGAATTTACTGATGAGGAAGGAAGGATTGCTGACATCCTTTTTGAAAGAATTCAGTACAATAAAAATAATAACAATGCAGATTTGAAAGAACCAGGATCCCTATCTGAAAACTTAAGGGAAGCAAGGAAAAAGATAAATCTTGCAAAGTCAGCAGAAGGCCTTTTAAGTTCAGAGGAATTTAAAACAAGCCCTGTAACTTGGTCTAATAAATATTTTGAGGATTTACAAAAGTCCTTAAACGATGCCACAGAAAGTGATGTAGAGGAAGACAATGGTCTTTTGTTTGCTGATGATATTGCAAAATATTATACAGATGTTCTAGACAGAAGAGTTAACGGTGAAGAGTATTCTTTCCATAATAAAGTATTCGACAGTTTAATTACTGAAGGCCCAACTCCAGGCCATGGTGGAATTATTGGTGGATCCACAGGTATGGGTAAATCAGCCTTGTGTCTGAATGTTATCAATGATATGATAAACGCGGATGTACCAAATATTTATTTCCCAATTGAGATGGGTACAGAAAATACTTTGGATAGATTGGCATCCATCAGAACTCATATCCCATTTAAGGATATTTTGAAAATTGGTAAAAAAGAAGAACTTGCATCAGCCAGAGAAGTAATTGATCACGAAATACAGGCTTTGAGAACACATCCTAATTTTGCAATTGTTGATGATCCAAACATCAATATGAGAAAATTGGAAATGTATATAAAAAGATTCCAAGCAAGATTACCTGGAAGAAAGTACTGTGTTGTATTTATAGATTTGTTGCTTTTGATTACAGAGTTCTATGCAGAAGGGGATGGTTCAATGGCCCAAATGATTGAAAAGGCCATTAACAAACTTGATATCCTTGCAAAGAAATTAGGAGTACATTGGGTTGGCGTTGTACAGTTGAACAGATCAGTAGAAAGTGATAAAGTACAATCCTTACAATCAATTGACAAATTAAGACCTACAAGATCCTCTATCAAAAATTCAGCAGCATTGTTGGAACGTGCAAGATGGGCTGTTACAGTATTTAGAAAGAAATACTTTGCAGATTTGTATTTGACAGAACAAGAAGTTGGTACTATGGAGGATATAGCAGAAATCCAATTGATGAAGGCTAACGATGAGGCAATAGGTAGAAGAGAAATGGATTTCGATGGACCTACATTTACAATGACCCCAAGGATGGAAAGGGAAGATCAGATTGCTGAAAAAGCAATGGTATAAGAGGTAGAGCATGGCAAAGAATGATAATTTTTCAATTGCACAAAAAACTATTACATTTGCCATGCTCAATATAATTGTTGTAAATAATATTGAGCTAAATGAGCAAGAAAAAACAGCTGATGTACTTAAAGTAAAAGAAAATATCTACAAGTGTTTAGTAAGAATGAACTCCTGCCTTGTATCTAAAAATTATGAAAAGGTTAAGGAAGAGGCTTCATTAGAGAAAAAGGAATATATTGAGTACAAGGAATTTTTTGAAAGCAAATTAAAAACAATTAAATCCAGAACCTTTGAAGACTTTGTGATGGTTTTAGATAGAGTACTGAAAATCCTAGACGTCCTTTTAAGCTACTAAATTTATCATGGAGCCCTTTTTTGAAACACCTCTCCCAGAAGTGCCCACAGCCAGAACTCTTTTACCTATGAGTCCTGTATGGGAAATGAAACAAAAAATAAAAACTATGTGTGAATTGCCATCCTTCGCACACTACAAAGCAGTTCAAACATCTAAATGTGGTCTAGGAAAAACTCAGGGAACTAAGGGGCAATTTAGAGGAATGTCTCTAGACTCTTTCTGGGAAGCAGCTTTTTATATTTGGTGTGTGGATATTAGGGGTGGATCCTGTGCTAGAAATTTTAAGGAATCCTTTAAATATATAAATACGTTGGGTGAGGATGCCAACTTTTATCCTGATTTTAAAACAACAGAATTTGGATTTGCTGAAGTAAAAGGAAGATACAGAGACGATGATATTTTAAAGAAAGAGGCAACCCAGGGAGTAGTTACTTTCTTTGGCCCAGAAGAAATGAAAAAGATAATAAAAGAAGTAAATAAGTTTAATCCAAAATGGAGAGAGGAATACTCTCAAATAGCAACTACACAAAAATACGGTAAAAAAGGGTGGTAATTTCGACTTTCTATATTTTTTACATATAGAAGGAGAAAGTTAAAATGGCCAAAGAAAAGGCAGAAAAAACACCTAAAGTTGCAGCTGATGATTTTGATAAATTATTGTCTAAAGTAGAATCCCAATTTGGAGAAAATTCGATTTTTAATGGATCTGATGCAGCACATCAAGATGTAAAAATTCAATTTGATGCACCAAGACTTACATGGGCCTATGGGGGTGCCTTCAAGTTAAATGCCATCCATAGATTTAATGGTAAGGAATCAGGAGGTAAAACAACTCTTTGTACCTACATTGCAGGACAGTGTCAGAAAAGAAAATTTGAGGCAGAAGGTAATTACAAAAATGCACACGTTTGTATTATTGATAATGAACGTACATTCGATGTAATCCGTGCTCAGGATTTAGGATTGATTCTCAATGATCCTGAAACAGGAAAACCTCTTGTACATGTTTTGAGAAACCTGTATGTAGAAGACCAGTGTGTGGCCTGGGAACAAATTGTAGCATCCGGAAGAATTTGTTGTACAATTTATGACTCTGATGCAGCAGCCATTAACAAATCTGAATTTGATAATGAAGTGGGCAAGGCAAACTTCGGTGCAGGTGCAAAAGCAAACGGTACTGTAATTAAGAGAATGAACTATTTCGTTGATACTTATAAAACACCTTTGCTTTGGATTTCTCAGGAACGTGCAGCTATTGAAATGATGGCCCATCTACCTTCAGTAACGGGTGGTTACGCAGTTAACTTCTATCCATCAACTCGCTTCCGTGTAACTCCAAAGGATCAAATTACTCGTAGTGGTGAGATTGTAGGTATTACAATGAAGATCAAGAACTACAAGAACAAGACAGGAATTCCATTCCGTGAATGTTTGTTGGATGTTTACTTTAGGGATGGAGAAGATTTCAAATCAGGTATTGATGGTGAAGGCCAGTACATTGATATGCTTGTAGAACTTGGAGAAATTACTCAGCACGGAGCTTGGTATTACTATCACGAAGGAAAAGAGGATATGCAAAGATTCCAGGGTATGGCTGGTACTAGAACTTGGTTTAAGGAACATCCAGAGGAATTTGCAAAGGCCAAAAAGGTAGTAAATGATTTGATGGCACAGCATTCTGCATTGGATAGCTCCACAGTTGAAGTAGATGAGGATGCAGAATTCCAAAAGGAAAAGGAAGAGCAGAAGGCTAAAATGGAGGCAAACGTTTCTGAATTGGCAGCACAGGCTTTAGCAGCTAGTGAAGAACAGCCTACAGAGGAAGCACCTGCTGAGGAGTAAAATGAGTGGGGTTGAAAAACCCCATTAATTCTATAATAAGAACACGAGGAAATTATGAATTTTACTTACAAATTTGAAAGAACAACCTCAAAAGAATTGCCTATTATGGCAGGGCAATATGCCGTAAAATTCGTAGAGGATGAAAAAGGAAAACCAATTAGGGAATTGATGGCTGATTTTCTTTCTCCAAATGAAAAGGAATTATCAGAAATTGATGATGTAAATAAGGTTTTAGGAAAACAGTTTATTATCTTATTTGAAGTATCAAGTGCACCTATTACAGAAGACATTGTAGACATTGAGGATGCCCTTAGGGATCTTGATAGAAAGTCTATGGAGTACAGGGTAACTAATGCCACAACAGAAAAGGATAAGATAAAAGAATCCCAGACAAGAACCTATGCTGCCCTTCATGTAAAAGGACCTATTCTTTGTGGGGCCTTGTTGAATGTTTTTGATTCAGTAAACTACGATGTTTCTGGCTCTAATGAAGGGGAAATTGAAAAGAACATAGTTAACTTTATTGAAGTCACACAGCAGATGAACCCTGTTACATTTGTGATTCCAACTGATTTGGCAAACGATTTGGATTCAAAAGAAACTTCATTAAGAAAAACTATCAAGAATCAGATAAAACATTTCAAGAATGTTTTTGCTGACAACTCTACTAACAAACTTGTAAGAGGTTTCTAATGAAAAAAGAAGACGAAAGTTTTGTAAGGGACATGTGCGTCATTTTTACACAAAGGGAATTGGACAGGCTTCAGTCTGATGTAAATTGTGTAAAGAAGGATAAGGGATTTGATGCAACAGCCGTAGAAAAAACACAGAGACTCATTTCTATAATGAGAAGTGTAAGAAGGGAGATATCAAAATATAATAAAATTAAAAATTTTGATAAGCTTCCAGAAAGGGCCGAAATAGAAAGTTGTTATGAGGCCTATGTAAAATTGGAAATGCATCTTATGAAATCAGGCAAAGAAGCCTATGACGAACTCGAAAGAAGAAAAGTAGAAAAGGTGCTTTCCAAAATTAAAAAATAAAACATTAAGACCGACCTAGCCGGTCTTTAAATATCATTTGTAGGAGTTTTTAAATGGCAGAAAATGTTTTAAAAGCCAAAATTCTGTATGATGATCGTACAGATATGTCAGTGGTTCCAAATAAGGAAATCGTTAAAAAAGCAGTTTGTGCAGTATCAGGTGGAATGGATTCAGCCACTTGTCTTTTTCATGCTGTAAGGCTTTATGGTAAGGATAATGTAGTAGGTGTCTCAATGTACTATGGTCAGAGACATGACATTGAACTTACAAAGGCAAAGGCAGAATGTGAAAAGATTGGAGTTAAGTTTTATGAGCTCAATCTTACACCTATTTTCTCAATCAACAAAAATATTTCTGCACTTTTGAAAGGTTCAGATAAAGAGATCGTTCAGAATAAAGATTATGCCACAATTATGCATGAGAAGATTGAAAAAGGTGAAGCACCTATTTCTGACGAATATATTCCAAACCGTAACAGTTTGTTCTTGAACACTTTGTGTGCCATTGGTCTTCAGCAGTTTGAAAATCATCCATTTGCTGTGTTTACAGGTATTCATTCAGATGATGTTTTGAAGCAGGAAGGATCAAACGTAGGTGCTTATCCTGATTGCTCAGCAGAGTTTGCCTTAGCCACAAACAAGGCACTTCAGATTGCAACAGCAGGTCTTTGTTATATCTATACACCACTTGTAAACAAAACAAAAGCACAGGTTGCTGAGTTTGGTACAGAGAACGGAATGACAAAAGAGGATTTTAATGATACCTGGTCTTGTTACAAAGGGGTAGAAGAAACTCGTACAAAGCAGTGCGGTAGGTGTCCTACTTGTATTGACAGAATCCATGCTTTGGTAAATGGTAAAGTATTTAGCTCTGTAAAGGATATCACAGACAATTACGATTTGACCGAAGAAGAAGCAGCAAAGTATTTTAACTAAACAATAAAGACCCGAAAGGGTCTTTTAATCACTGTTTTAAGGAGTTTTTATAAAACATGGAACCAAAATTTGAAGTTACAGAAAGAGAAGAAATTATAAAAAATATTTTTAACGAAGAAGATGAAAAAATGTTCGCTCATCTTTTAAAGAAGGCAATGGGTAGGGACGATTCACAGGATCTTCCTGAGGGAATGAGAGAAACACCCCATAGACTTGCAAAGTACTGGACAGAAGCTTTTGCCCAGGGTTATTTGAAGGATCCTGTAGATCATTTGAAAAAGACATTTGCTGTAGAAGAACACATGACATCTGAATTTGTAGGGGACAAATATACAAACGGTATTGTAGTTTGTAAGTTTAAGCTGTATAGCCATTGCGAGCATCATATTGCTCCATTCGGAACATACAAGGATAACTCTTGGGTATATGTAGCTTATATTCCAGATAAGCTTGTAGTAGGCCTTTCTAAGATTCCTAGAATGGCAAGAGGCTTTGCACAGAGATTCCAGATTCAGGAAAAGCTTACTCAGGATATTTGTGATGCATTGCAGAACAAATTGAAGCCACAGGGTGTAATGGTGGTAATGAAAGATATCAGCCATAGCTGTGTAGCCATCAGAGGTGTTAAATCAGAGGATGCAACTACAACTACTTCTTGTGTAAGGGGAGTATTTGCTGATAACCCTGCAGCAAGACAGGAAGCTTTGGGATTGATGAATAGTCTTTAATCCATAAAATTTAAAATTAAAAATCCTCTCACAAAAGAGAGGATTTTTTTTTGTACCCATTGGTTAAATAACTAATTAAAATTGAGAGAGTTTGACCAATGAGGCTTAACGAAAAAGTATTAAATGAATTTCTAGATTTTTGTAAATATGGATATTGCCTAGAAGAGGAAACTGCCAGAACCTATATGCTGTTTTTAGTGGATGCCTTGGTAAAAATAGAAAGGGGTAGAGGCAAAAAAGTAGTAGCTAATGAAGAAAATCATTCTAAAGTAAATAATAATAGGTTTACAAGGGAAAGACGTAGATTAGGAAACCAGGCTGAGGATGATTACTTTGAGGGTAAATCTTTAGGAGAATTTGAAAAAGAATTTGAAAAGATATTTGATCAGCTCAAAATCCAACACACCCTGGATGGTAAAAGGAAAATTCCCACTGAATGGATAGGTTGGATACAGGATACCTTTAATAATTATGTTGCTAGATTTGAAAAGAGAAATCCTAAAACGAATACAGATTTCCGAAATCAAGTAGGGTGGAAGGATAAGAAACAAACCTCTAATTCTGGAAAGTACTTACCTTCTGAGGCTAGGAAATAAGATCCTCTATCCTTGTTGTGGTATTGTATTTAAGCATATCCCTCAGGAATTTGCGCATATCCCTAATAAATTCTTTTTCTTTTGGGTCATTAGATTCAGGTGCAAGCCAGAAAACCCTGTTTATACTTTCAACTGTGGAGTCTACGTATTCAGGATCTACCTTTGTAAAATCTTCCGGAATGGTAATTGGCTGCTTTGTGATCAGATTTTCCAAATGAGTGAACATCATCACAAATGTGTCACCCCCAACAATTTTGGCTTCCTCATTTAGCTGTCTGATATAAACGTAATCCTGGAGGTTGGAAAAGGAAGAACTTATAGAGAAGGCCTTTACAATTTTTCTATTTTTTACGAGTTCAAAAGCCTCAGAAACTTTTAACTCATCACTAAAGTTTACCAAAGAATCCTTTCTGTGCAAATAGCAAAAAAGACCTGACTCTACATCTACTGTGTAAAGATTGTCTAATTCCTTAAAATTAATCATCTTCGTACCCCCGTAGGATTAATTTTATGTATATAATATAGGTGCATTTTGGAGGAATATTCCATAAATTTCTACCAAAGTGTTGGTTTGTTTCTAAAAATTTTGGATATTTGTTTAGCAGTAGGGATTGGGGATTCCATTGAAATATCCTTAGGCCTCAAAGTTTTAAAAACAATCTTATCAGTATAAAGAATGTTACCTCTTTGTAAGGCATCTATAAATTCAGCTGATTTAATTTCAGGGCCAAATAAATCATTTACAGATCTTTTTATATCGTAAAAAGATAATCTAACTGGCATTTCTTTGTCACAATTGATAAGTACTTTACAATTACCCATTCTATCCGGTGGATATATCATAAAGTCACTTCCACTCATCAAACTAACTTTTTCTTCATCGTCTATATCTTTCTCTAATTTTAAACTTTCCATAAAAAAATTAGTTATGTATTTTGAAAAAACTCTATATTTTTAACAAAATTAAATTCTATCAAAGGTAGGTATTGTTAATGGATTTAACAGGAAAACAGTGGGCTGTAGATGCCAGACCAACAAAAATTGATGATGTGTATGGTTGTGATCAGTTAAAAAGTTTTATTAAATTGCATGCTGTTGATGACAAATGGCCAAGGGGTATTCTTTTAATGGGTACTGCTGGTAACGGTAAAACCACATCTGCCAAAATTTTAGCTATGACAATGGTTTGTCAGCACAAGGATGCAAACGGAAACCCTTGTGGAGAATGTGAGGATTGTAAGGCCATTTTGGAGGATAAATATAACAGGGATGTAAAAATCTATGGACCTGAGTATTTTAAGCAGGACGGAGAAACTTCTATTGAGTCTATGAAGAGACTTGTAGAACAGTCCAAAACAACTCCATTCTTTGGTAAAAGAAGAGTAATCATTATTGATGAATTCCAGGAACTTTTGAGAGGCCAGATGGCAGCATCCACAAAGCAGTTGCTTCCAGTTCTTGAAAAGAAAGAGGGTCAGGGTTATAAAACATATTGGATTTTCACATCAATGGATGAAATCCAGGCCAAAACAGCCAACGTGGAAGTTGAGTTAGGTTCTCAGGGTAAAAGTGGTTATGGTAGTTCAGGTAACTCAGGTGTATTGAGAAGAGTTACACAGTTTAAGTTTGGAAATCTTTCAAAAACAGATTTGCTTAAATATATGTATTCATTTGCAAATAAAAATGAATATGAGGGTAAAAAGCTTTGGGATTGGATGATTGAAAATGGAGGAGTTAACTTCTGTAAGGAAGGTCTTTTGACAATTGCAGAAGGATGCTTTGGATCCATTGGAATGGCCACTAAGGTTCTCCAGCAGTGTGTTGAGGAAAGAATATTTGATGTAAATAATATTTCTTTGGCATTTGGTTTTATGCCTGAAACAAAGATTCTTGATGTAACACAGAACATTGCTGAGAATAAGAAAACGGATGATACATTTATTCAGTTGTCTCTCATCACAAAAACAAACTTCCCAACAGTTTACCAGATTATGATGTCTTCTGTTCGTAGGGCTGAAATGGTAAGGGTCTTTGGAAGGATTGGTGATGTAAAAGCCAAGAAAGGCTCAGATGGGGAATCCGAACTTAAAATTACTGATGCAAATAGTGATAATTCATTTATTTACAATCAGGCTTTGGCTCTTAGTAAGGCACCAAATTATACAAAATTAAGAGACATGCTTCTACAGCTTAGTGAGTCAGGTTACTTCACAGCTGATTTGTTTAAAGTAAAATTACTTTCACTCTTTGATTAAAAAAAATAAAAAGGTAGTGTTTCAAAACACTACCTTTTATCATGTTTAATAATTTGCAGCCAACCTTCTCTTTGCCATAGCCATTATAAGTTGATACAAAGGTTTATCTAAATCTGGAGGATCATTTGTTAAGGAAATTCTGGCTTTCATTGCCAAAGGGGAATTGTTAGAAAAATCCCCCAAAAGTTCAATTACGTCAAAAACCATCACACTGCAACTGTTTAAGTCTTCCTGGACCATAACCCTAATGATTCTGTCATCTTTGGCTATGTCTGCATCCATAGGCACCTGAACTTCTATAGTTTGTAAATCCTTTTGTTCATTTCCTTGACCCTTATCATTACCCTCACCCTTAGCTGAGAATATGGAAATGGCAGTATAGCCTTCCCCAAACTCCGTTGTTTTCTTTTGCATTGGTAAATCCTTAAGAACCGGGAATATACAGTTTACAATTTTGTGTTCCTTTACAACCTTAGAAATAATATCACCCTCTAAGTTTGTTTTATTTTGTATTACAATTACATCCTCAGGAGTACCTACATGTTTGAGCCTATTGTCGTTTAGTTTTATTTTTTGTCTTTCCAAAACTTTATCTAAACGGCCCTGCCAGGATACCTCTCTTTGATAATTACAAGCATTATCCCAATTCATTACAAAGCCCCCGTTCTTACCCAAACATTTAATATATAGGCCCTATTCTGTACACTGTTAGAATCGGTTTCCTTAGCTACATTAATATTTATATGGCATCCTGGGGCAGAACCTCCAGTCCATGACCCTGAACTACCCCAATAATACCAACCTTGGGTATAGGTGTGACTGTGGTTATCTACAGAACCATAGAATGTACCACCAAATGCATAGTTGTGTTTGTGTGATATATCCTCCGTAGTGATATTTGTAAAATCAGGGTTTGCACTGTTTCCAGAATACAAAGCGGCCCTTTTCAATTTTACCCAGGTTCCACCAAATTGTGCAGCTGGATTGAAATTATTATCGAATGAAGCAAATATACTTCCTACTGGGTGGGCTCTTAACATCATTTGGTAATAGAGATTCTGTTCTTCGTTCTTTAAAGTAAAGAGAGAAGTGAACAAATTCTTTAATGTTTTATAAATGTTATACTCTGTCTGGTTATGGAAAGAGCCAGAATTTAGAACG
>Ga0247609_10001601_pt1 | contig 26428 bp, 30 predicted proteins | sample 172DNAGHGlowgp2_FD_193487 | JGI IMG/M metagenome (GOLD analysis project Ga0247609, IMG submission 193487) | Sheep rumen microbial communities from Palmerston North, Manawatu-Wanganui, New Zealand - 1728 DNA GHGlow gp2 | ecosystem: Host-associated > Mammals > Digestive system > Stomach > Rumen ...
ATTCTGCATGTATGGTGGTGTAAAAATGGTCGTGTCCGGTGCCCAACATTTCCCATAATACAGACGCATTACTGGTTGAAATTTCACCGCCGATAATAACATCTGGGGTCATACGCACGACCAAATCCAGCAAACGCGCATAATCGAAATCGTTATTTTGTTCGGTTCTGGACAATATAAAATGGACGCGGTTTTCTTGTTTGACCTGGATTTCACGAGCATCTTCGACGGTGATAATGCGTGCATTTTTATCAATCAACGTCAGCATGTGATTTAAAAAAGTTGTTTTACCGGTGGCGGTTGCCCCAGAAATTAAAATAGGGCTACCGTCATTTATCGCGGACATCAATCTGTCATACGGGTCATCAGGTCGCACTTTTTCGCGAGGTTTGATTTTTAATAATTGTTTTCCTTTTTCCAAATGATAGTTTTCAAAACTGGTGTCTTTGGCCCCACCGCCGCGAATACTCATTGCGACACCGCCAGTCAAATCATTGTCATCATATTGCACATTTGGACCCGCAATAGCGGAAAATCTGTGGTTCCCAGGCAACGAAGCATAAACCACCGGCACACCATGATATGGGTCAAATGGTTGTTCATAAACATTTGCCACAGTATGAATTAAATCCACCAGATATTGTTTTGTTAATTGCGGTGCCGAATAAGACACCCATGGAACGCGTGCGCCATGCAGACGCATCCATACCTGGCCCTCGTGATTTATGGCGATTTCTTCGACAAAGTCAGGTCGATAAAATTCCGCCAACGGTTTTAACAAAGATTCTAAAACAACATTTACCATTTTATTTAATTTTATCACAAATCGACTCTTGAATCAAAATAGTTTATTTGCTAGAATCAAAAAAAAGGAAGAGAAAAAATGAAAAAATCACTGATTTTTGCACTTATTTTGGCGCCGATATTTGCGGCATGTACATCTGGTTATAATGCGGACGATTATGCCGACGGTGGCGATAAAGCGCCATATTACAACGAACGGACATCGACATTTATGGACGCAAATAACGAATATGGCGAAATCGATTCGATGCGTCCGCGCAGTGATGCGGAAAAAGATGCATCGCACAAACGGTGGAATTCATCGCGTATGGAAACCCGGTGGCAAGAATATCGTGGTGCAATGGTTCGAATTCAAATTTTATTGGGCGACAGTGAGTTGCGCGAAATGCGTTTGCGCATGATGCAAAGTGCCGATGGTATGGATATTGATGGCGATGCGCGCACTGTATTGGCACATGTTGCAGATTACGAAATGAAACGTGTATGCGGTCGCAATGTTGAAAACATTGTGATTGTGTATGATGAACCATCGTTCGAGGTTATGCGCCCAACGCCTTTCTTTGATTACAGGGTAGAGGCTGAAGGCTCCACAATGCGCGAATACGGATTTCGTTGCGTATATAACAAAACAAAAAAATAATTCCTCTGCAATTCCGCCCCTTTGGGGAGGGGGACCACGGAGCCGTTTTGGCGAGCGGTGGAGGGGGTGATTCCCCTCCCAAGAACCCAAAGGGTTCTGAATCGGAGGGGGCGGACCTTGCTGTAGCGTCAGCGTAAGCAGGTGGGGAGGGTTATAGGCAACCCAAAAATTTTTTAACAACTCAAAACACATTAACAAAAAAGGATAATTAGATGAAAAAATTGGCTTCTGTATTGGGAATAATTGGTGCATTTGGATTGGCGGCATGTGATTCACACGCGCGCACCGCAGAATTGGGCGATACGGTAATAATTGATTTTGCGGGTTTTGATAATGGTGTTCAGTTTGCTGGTGGCACCGCGGAAAATTATCCATTAACATTGGGCAGTGGCGCATTTATTCCTGGATTCGAAGATCAATTGGTTGGTGCCAAGGCTGGCGAACAACGTGATGTAAATGTTCGTTTTCCTGATGATTATGGTGCCACACAATTGGCAGGTCACGAGGTTGTTTTCAAAGTGACAATCAAAGAAATTCAATAATATAATATATTATCATTAACTAAAAAATACCGCGCAACGCGGTATTTTTTATTTGCCAAACCGGACATGCACAGCATGTCATCCCGAGGGAGTTTTTACACCTTGGGGCAACCAGCGCCAAGAACGTAAAAACGACACGTGGGGATCCAGGTCTATTAGAGTGTGCGACTTTGTCGCACCGCTTTTTTATTTACTGGATTGCCATGTCTCCGTTTTGCACACCCTAGGGCTTGCGCCTAAATGTGCAAAACTGCGCTCGCAATGACAAAAACGCGCCCGCGTTTTTATTAATCCAGCATCAATTGCCACATCTGTGTCCCCGTTGATTCCGCCCCTTTGGGGAGGGGGGACCACCCGCTGCCAAAGGCTAAGGGTGGTGGCGGGGGTATCCAGGAACCCTCCCCACCACTTCGTGGTCCTCCCCTCCACCGGAGGGGAATTATTGGCACCATTTGTCACGAGTGCCGCGTAGGAAAGCGACAGCGAACCGAGCGAGTTGTTCGGGGCCAATTCCAAATAAACCGTTTTTTAATTCCGCCCCTGGCGCGTCAGCGCGTGGGGAGGGGGACCGTCGAAGACGGTGGCGGGGGTATTAAATCTCCGGACCCGCGGTAAATGTCCCAGTGCCCGCGTTGGTGTAAAACACATCATTAACCGTATCATACATACCAACCGTTGTTCCTTGTTTGGCAGGGACAAAGTTTTGAATTAAATTGCCGTCTGTATCCCAAACTTTATACGAATAATATTTAGATTTTGCATTTGATGTTGGTGTTGTACCACCCGGATTAATTGTCCCCAAGAACAAATTATAATTTAATTGATAATTATCCCGGTGACCCGTGCTACGTCCTTTGGCAACACCGTCCCACGTGATATTACCATTGTCTATAACCAGATGATGACGATTTGTGTCCAAAGAAGACAGCCTATCCACCATTTGCCCATCATTACCAGTGACTGTCCAACGCACAGCAAAACCGTATGCATATGTCAAAGACATATTTGGACCACCAGAATACGATTGTTGATTAAAAGCCCCCCAATTACGATATTGTCCTGCATCCAATTGCTGAAATTCAATATCATATTTATAACTCATATCTCCTTTTATGCCTGTATCAATCCATGAATTTCCATCACTTTGTATATATTCCAACGCGGTGTATCCGGCTGGCAAGCCATAAATATTTTCGATTATCGGGAACCAATGCGGAACAACAACACCGTTTTCCTCGGTTTCGACCAATAAACATTTTTTGCCGGCGGGACAAGCATCTTCCGGGCGGGTCTGCTTGTCCGCTTGCAAACTGGCGATTGCGGCGGTTTGATTTATCGTTTTTGTGACTATTTCGCGTATCGTCGCCACCGCACTATTTAAATCATTTACGACAGGACTAAACCGCGCGGTGTTATACGCGGTTGTTGCGATTTTGATTGGGGACGATGATGAGCATTGTTCCGGCGCCCAATCTTCCTCCACCGGTGTTGCCAATGGATAATACACCGTCACCGGCGTGCCAGCGGCATATTGTTGCGCTAACCATTGTTTAAATGCCTCTAATGTAGAAGCAACACTTGTTGGAGTTGTAAAATATACAACTTTATCTGTTCCACTAAAAACACTAAAACCAACAGGTGGATTTTTTGCGTTATTACCATCGCTTAGCCCCCCATTATATACATAATGTGATGACACCCATGTTTGATTTGTGTTAAATACAAAGCCCCAAGAAGATAAATCATATAAACCAAAACCTTTATAATCAGTACTTTCTGAACGTAACCGCCAAGTTCCTTCAGTACCAGTTAATTCTTTTACACCAACACGACGCGTAATTTTACCAGTTGTTGCATCATAAGAATCCGCGACATCGCCAACCTTGCGCAACACCAGATAACCTTGCTGATAAAAGGTTGGTTCGATTGGGTTTGTTGGTGTTGGTGTGCCATTTTGCACAACGGTCCCAGTTGCCGTTGTATATGTTTGTGCCAATTCGCCATTTGGGCAAACCGCCCGACCACCAGTAAATTCACCAGTACCTTGATTTGTATAAAACCGATTATTGACCGTATCATACATACCAAATTTTCCACTAGAATCTTTAACAGGAATAAAATCGCGCACCAATGTCCCATTTTGCCAAATCTTTGCATAATAAGCCTTGCCAACAAAAGGATATTGCAATGTGTTTGTGCGTCCGTCATTTGTTCCAAACATCCACACATTGTTTGTGTTGGAACCTACCTGGGTGCCAGAACTAACGCGTTCGCCATTGACGTCAAATGTCCAACCAGATGAATTTGAAACAAAATATGTCGTATATAATGTGTTTTTATTTACTGTACCTGCCAAAGTATCAACATTAACTGTGGCATTCCATTGCCAAATATTGGACCCCGAGCCTTTAAACCACATCGCCGGCCAAAATCGTGTATTATCAGTTTGTCTATTTCCAAACAATGAGCCATTGGCATCTGTGGTCAGCATAAATTTGGCCTCTACTGAAACACCACTTTTACCAACAATACCCGTATCAAAATATTGTGTGCCATTTGATTCAATATATTCAACTTGTTGATAACCGGCGGGCAATGCGGCAAATGCTGGGGCGGCAAACAATGTCGCGAATACGATTAATAAAGACGAGAAAAATGTTTTCACCGCATTTCCCATTTTGCCAAACCGACATGCGCGCGAATGCGGGCATGTCATCCTGAGCAAAGTCGAAAGTGAGTCGCAACGCGACGAACGTGGATCCAGGTTTGGCATTGATTTGATGCTTTTTACAACACCCCCTCCACCGCTCGCCAAAACGGCTCCGCGGTCCCCCTCCCCATAGGGGCGGAATTGCCACTCTGTGCAACCAATGTTGCACATAAATTTTTTTGCGATTCGTAAAAATTGCCGTTTTTCAGTCAAAATTTTCAACTCTCTCGATTTTTAAATTTGGCGGAAATCCGCACCTTTTTGCCATATTTTGATTATACAAAAAACCTAGGTTTTTTTGCGACACCCAAACGGTGATTATCGATTTTTGATAACTTATTGATTTTACGACAAAAGTAAATTTTTATTTTTTTGAAAAAAATGGTTGCTTTTAAACCTAGGTTTTTTTTATACCGGGTCAAGCAACAAAAACAGGCTATATTTAATTGGTTATAATAAAAACACCCAACATGTTGTTGGGTGTTTTTATCTTTACAGGCGCAAGCCCGAGGGTGTTTTATTTTTCGATAAAACGTTCATACACTTTATCGTTCATCTTGATTGGGTATTTGCGTTGCAAAAATTTATTATAATCTGCCTGGATTTGATATTGCATCATTTGTTCCATTTCACGACGCAAATCAGCCTTCTTTTTTGCGTCAGCGACTGGTGCCTGGACAGATTTTATCGACAATACATAAAACGCATCAGGTGTTTCAACAATCTTGTTCGTGCCAACTGCGTTGTTAAATGCATCACTCAACACCGCTGCCGGCAATCCGTTTCCACGTGTGACGGTCTTTTTTATTGCACCATCAAATTTGTTGTTTGTGTTTAAATCCACCAATATTTCATTTGCACGCGCGTATGCAGATTTGCGCTTTTCTGCACGTGTCCATTGTGGAATCAATTCGCGTTTCACATCGGCAAATTCCGCACTGTGCGCAGGATTTACTTTATCGATATGTATAATCATAAATCCTTTTTTTGCCTCTATGATTTGACTGTCGCTGCCATCTGCCATACCGAATATTTCCGCCACAATCTGTGGTGTTATATTTGCATCGTTTGCCGCACCATTACGCGCAAATTCACGCAGTTGCACAAATTTCGCGCCATGTTTTTTTGCCGCATTTGCCAATGTTTCGCCACCGATAATTTCATCTTCGACATGTGTTATGCGTGTCATGCCCGCATCATATTCGTCAGGTTTTGACATGTCCGCCGGAACAAAAGCATAAGACACGCGACGTGTTTCCGGTAATGTTTTTGGATTTTGTGCATAATATGTCTGCAATGCATCATCTGTGGGTGCCGCGACTTTGAAATCGTTAAAATTCACAACCTTGTATTCAATATTGCGTGTTGCATAACGCGCGTTGTATGCCGCATCAACCGCGAATTCTGGAACACTGACCCGTTCGCCCATTGACCCCAACAACATTGCACGCGCAATATCGGTCCGCAAAACAGTTGCCAATCTGTCTTCGGTTAAACCGTTTGCCGCCAGTGCGTTATCGAACAATTCTGTATCAAATTTGCCGTCGCGTTTGAATACCGGCATATCGCTAATTTGCTTTGCAATGCGATGGTCGGAAACCACAAATCCCAAATCAGCCACGCGATTTTGCACCATTTGCTGACTGGTTAATTCGCCCAAGATATAACGGTTGAAAGACTTTGTTGCATTGGCATCAGTATAAATTGCGCGTTGTTGGTCACGCGACATGTTTGCCAAAGTCTGTGATTTTTGGTTGCTGAACTGATTGACAGAAATTTCAGCATCGCCAACGCGAACCAATGTTGTATCCCCAGTGGCACCGCCAAAAATCCATTCGGCAACACCCCAACCAATAAATGAAAACGCCAAAATGGCAATTAAAATCTTAGCCAATGGCTTTTCAGACGCATTACGTAAATATTCTAGCATTTTTTTTCCTTTTGCATTACCATAGCAAAGGTGATATTTGAATTGCAACGAAAAAAATAGGGGAAAACACATGAAAATAATTGCTGGAAATTGGAAAATGAACGGAGATGTAAAATCTTTGGACAATATGATAAATGATTTGTCCGGGATAGATACTGAATCCAGGGTGATTTTATGTGTTCCATATACTATGTTGCGGGCGGGAAACGATGTCGTGATGATTGGCGCACAAAATGTCAGTAAATTTGAATCAGGTGCCCATACCAGCGAAATTTCTGCAAAAATGGTGCGTGATACTGGTGCGGTGGTGACTTTGGTTGGACACAGCGAATGTCGCGACGCGTTGCATGATACGAACACAGATGTCGCCGAACGCGCAAAAATGGCGATTTTAAACGATTTAATTCCTATTATTTGCATTGGGGAAACCGCCACAGAACGCGATATGGGATTGACAATTCGTGTTGTTGAAAACGGTGTGCGGGAATCTGTGCCTGATAATGCGACCGACGGCGGATTTATTATTGCGTATGAACCGCGTTGGGCAATTGGTGCGGGTATTACACCAACGACACAACAAATTGGTGCGGTCCATAAAATTATTCGCGAAACATTAAATGATATGGGATTTACAGATACTCCAATTTTGTATGGCGCGTCTGTGACGGGTGCAAATGCACATGAAATTATGTCTGTGCCAAATGTTGATGGTGTTTTGGTTGGTGGTGCGTCCTTGAAATTAGATGATTTTATACCTATAATTAAAAATGCTGAATAATATACAATAATTTATACATGGCAGGTTGATATGGAAAACGATAAAGATATTAAAAAAGAAGTAGATGTTGAATCTGTATCTTTGAACGATGCGGAAAAAACCGAAAAATCTGGAACCCCAGATAATACAAATGAAACGGCAACTGAAAACGAAACCGATAAATTGGTCGCAGATTTACAGACCCAGGTCGCAGACATGACCGATAAATATATGCGTGTTGCCGCCGAATTGGAAAATACACGCCGTCGCAGTGTGCGTGATGCGGAATCTGCGGCGCGCACCGTTGGCATGGGAATTGCAAAAAAATTCTTGCCGGTAATGGACGCGTTAGATGCGGCATTAAAACAAACCCCAGAAGACGAGGGTATAAAATCTTTGGCAATGGCTTTGAATTCCGCATTTGCACAAATTGGAATTGTGAAAATTGAAAGTTTAGGACAACCGTTAAACCCTCAATTTCACAGTGCAATATCAACTGCGCCGGCAGACGATGAACATGCACCAAACACAATCTTTGCAGAAATGCAGTCTGGATACATGTATGGCGATACGGTTTTGCGTCCTGCAATGGTGGTGGTTTGCAAATAAATTTGGTACGAATACAAAAAACGGGGCAATTTGCCCCGTTTTTTTTACGAATATAAATCTAGCAACCGCCGGTCGCATTACCAATCCATTTAGAAATGGAAATGTCTTTGTGCAACAAGAAATCATATTCGCAGTTGCCAGATTTATACGAACCTGTGCATGCCGCCAATGTTAATACGGCAAACAATGCCAATAATACTTTTTTCATAATTTACTCCTTTGCAAAGTATGTGCAAATACTAAAACATATTAGGAATTTTTGCAATTATTAAAATGCGTTTTTCGCCCAATAAATTTTCCAACCGCAAACGGCAATTACATCAAATCGTGCATCGCCAATCCATTTCTTTTTTGCCAGATATGTATCTGCGGCATCGCGCAATCGCCGAATTTGTGTTGGTGTGATTGCGTCCCATGCAGATAACAAATCAGGGCGATATTTAACCTCTATGAAAACGATAGTATTGTGTTTTTTTGCGATTATATCAATTTCTGCGCGGTTTGTATTGCGCCCCGTCACATAACGCGTTTTTAAAATACTGAACCCATGCAAACGCAGAAACTGTCTGGCATACCATTCACTGAAAAGTCCCTTGCGATATGTATTCATGTTTAAAAAGCATATGGTTTGGCGCGGAAATTTTCGCGCGATTGTTGTGCAGAATTTGCCGCGTCCATGGCGCGACGACCTTCATCAATTAAATCCAGTGAATCATAATACGCAGTCATTTTTGGGTCATACGCATTTGTTGATGTTGCCCATGTGTCAATACCCGCATTTGGTTCGCCATATTTTTCAACGACATTTTTCCAAAAAGCCAAACGACGTTTTTCGCGTTGGTCTATGAATTTAGGATTTTGACTTTCTAATTTTTCGACATCATTGTTATAAACAATTCTATAAACAACATTGTCGGTGGCATTACTGGTCAAATACACATCGATTGTTTCGCCGGTTCTGGACCTTTCCAAATGAATTTCGGATACATATAACAAACCACGACTGCGTGCCAGACCGCGAATACATTTGTCTAATTTATTTGGTTGAATTACACCAGATTGCCGACATTCATAATCCAAATTATATTTCCAATCTGTTGGAATTGTATAAACCAAACTGTTGCGTTTGCGTGGCGAATACAGATTGCTTTGATTGTGATATAAATTATAAACATCTTCAAAAGACATACCCAACATAATGCCCGCAATATCAAAACCACCGACATTTACAACACCGGCACCGTCGTTCAAAGTAATATTACCACCACCCGATAACGAATCATCGTCACCCGAATCTTCGTACATAATGTCAGGATTTGTCCCATCTACAAATGCGTCTTCTTCATCGCCCAACAAATCAAAATCATCATCGGCCCAGGCATAATTCATACACATCGGCACAGACAAAACAAAACCTATTAAAATATTCCTCAAAGTATTCAGCATATTAAACCTTTATTGTTGTGGCACGTCCAAAATTTGAAAAGTATCTGCAAACGCCGCCGCAGGATCGGTTCCATCACGCAGTAAATCCAAAACCTCTTTTGTTTGATTGACGTGTATTGGGTCGCGCGTGACATTTAAATATATACTGCCATATGTGATATCAGGCATGGCAAAAAGATTATTCGGTTCGTTCCAGGTTTTTAAACGATAATTCACAACCAAATGTCCGGTTTCTGCATCGGCGATTTCCAACACTTCGACCTGGCGCATGACGCCACGCGCCGCCATATCTTGAATTTCAGGTGCGACGGTATTGCGCCATTTTGACGACACAGATTTTTGCGACAAACCATACAACGCGGTCAAAGTTCCATCGGTATTTATAAATTCTGCGCGTGCATTTGCATTGTTTGTGTCTGGTATTACATAAAAATATTCGTTCATAAACCGGGCAATCAAACTGTCGCGTAAAAATTTATCAGGTGTATCATCGGCAGAAACCGGTGTCGATACACGATTTTTAGATTGCGAATTTGGTTCCCAAAAAAATGTTTCAATGGTATGTTTTTCTTGGGAATCATAAATCGCACCCGCAAAAAACAACAGCCCCAGCATAGATGCCAACATCAATAAACCGATTAAGAACAAAAACAACTTTCTCAACATCAATTCATCCTGTATGTGTAAAATTCTGCGACATAATACCCCATGGTTTTTGGATATGCCTGAATATCATATCCAACGCGTGCAAATCCGGTAAAATACAAAGTATCTGTATTTGTTTGGACCGCGATATTTAATTTCCAAAAACCACCATTTGCCGTTATAGATTCCACAGAATCCACAGGTTTCATAGACAATGATTTTACCGCCCACACATCGCCATCAACGGTTGCAATCTGGGTCAAAGTCGGCAACACAACATGTTCAAATGTATCCCACACAGCATCGTCACTTGGACAATAAATTGCACAAGTTATATCGTCATTACCGATGTCTTGGGTACATGCCGGCGAATCGCGATTGCATTTTGCCCAACGGGCATTATTTTCATCTGGATTATTTGATACAGAAAACCAATTTCGCACAAATTTATTCAACAAAGATTCCTGTAAAACATAATATGCCGGGATAGTAGTTTTATGATTGTCATGCGCCACAACGGTCCAACGTTCGCCGTTTGGATTGATAGAAATTAAAAACGGGGTGACATCTTGGGTTCGTTTGACCCACAAAATAATTCCACATACACAGATGATAAGAAAAAAAACACACATCACCGCCGTTCCCATAAACCGAGATACCGCGACAAACCTTCCCGCAGGAAAGGCAGGTGTATTAAAATCATCTGGGTATTTCAAATATTGCCCCCGTATGTTTTAATTTATGCCTGATACACCATGATACATGCGCATGGCGACAATTTTAATTCGTTATTGTCAAAACCAACACCAACCGGTTCGCGATCATAAACCTGACCACAACCAGCCAATACCAAAGCAACGAAAAAACCGAGTAAAATTTTCTTCATAATCTTTCCCCCAATTCATACGATTTCAGTATAAAAAAATCCAACAAACCCGGTCAAGTGAAAATAAGAATATCAATTCAAAATTTGAAAAAACAATAGGTGTGATATTACATTTCTGGACCGGCGGTAAATGTCCCGGTGCCGGCATTTTGATAAAATACATTATTAACCGTATCATACATACCAACAACATTGGAACTGTTTTTGGCAGGGATAAAGTCACGAACAAGTACACCATTATCATAAATTTTGAAATGATAAATTTTCACTTGTGCATAAGAAGATGGTCTTTCTCCCATCAATATTCCAAACAGTGCAAAATTTACATCATTTTGTACAAAAGTTCCGAGTGTTGCACTCATTGTTTCTGCATCTCTTGTATATGTACATTCATTATTAGAGCATACAAATTGTGCTGAATGAACATTTGTATCGGCACTAAACACTTCATTTTTAATTTTGTTAGCAAAAGTCCATCCATTTCCCATCAAAGTAGCACCATTACTATAGCCTGGTGCTTGGCACCCTGCGATTCTTTGGTTACTGGAATCTGTAATTTGATAACGCAAATCATATGCTATATTTGGTTGAGTAACTTTCCAACCTGTATCAATATACTGTGTGCCGGTGGATTGGATATATTCCAACGCGGTATATCCAGCTGGCAATCCATAAATATTTTCTATAATCGGGAACCAGTGCGGAACAATAACACCGTTTTCTTCGGTTTCGACCAATAAACATTTTTTGCCGGCGGGACAAGCATCTTCCGGGCGGGTTTGCTTGTCCGCTTGCAAACTGGCGATTGCGGCGGTTTGATTTATCGTTTTTGTGACGATTTCACGTATCGTTGCCACCGCGCTATCTAAATCTGTTTTCACCGGGCTAAATCGCGCCGCATTGTATGCCGTCGTCGCGATTTTGATTGCATTTGTATTATGGCAACTGGCATTATACGGCACATATTCGGTTGCAGTTGAACCTTGTTCGAGTTGAAAAGCATCAACAAATTGTGTCCAATCGTTACCAACTTCGCCACTGTTTCTAACATTTATAGCCACATATTGCGTATCTGAAAGTGTTGTAAATGTAGCATTAGCCTGTGTTGTATTCTTATCGTTATATAAAATTACGCCTGTCGAACCGCCAGATGGCAATGTTTTAAAAGCAGCACATCTTATTCTATCATACACTGAACCTAAATTTGTCGCGCGTGTAACTGTATATGTTGTGTCTGGAGCAACCTTTATTATTATTGTTTTGTCGCCACCTGCATAAGCGTTCAAAGTTGTGCTTTGTCCAACGCTCTTATTGTGTACATAGCCATCAAATAAAGCATAACTAGCATCTTTATCAAACAAATTTCGACAAGAATCCAACACCACAGGCCCGGCGGTAAATTCCCCGGTACCCTGATTTGTATAAAACACATCATTGACGGTATCATACATACCAACCACACCACTTGAATTTTTCGCCGGAACAAAATCGCGAACCAATGCACCTGAATCTGTTATCTTACAAAAATAAATTCTTGCGCGTGCAGGAGTGGCCCAACCAGAGGTGCCATTATAAGCCCTGAATAAATTTGTTGTAAATTGATGAACATACGATGTCGTTTTTCCACCTGTTTGTATCTCTTGTCCATCAAAATAAGATTTCTGATTGTTGGAAAAATTTATACTTGCCATATGAATACCCGTATCAAGGGGAGTCAAGGTAAGAGCCGTGCCATTATTGCTCGACACATAAAAAGTATTATTTGTTGGTGCTAGTGTGCCATTACTGGTTGCGATATACGCAAAAGCATTTTCGGAACCTGCGCCAGTCCTGCCACCGCATAATCTTCCACTATATCCGCTATCTAATGTTGGATAACTGTATTTGATTTCCATACCGTGATGTTCTGTGCCATAAATCCCCGTATCAATATACTGTGTGCCGGTGGATTCGATATATTCCAACTCTGTATAACCCGATGGCAAATTCGCGGAAAACGCGTTGGTAAAACCAAAAAATATGGCACAACAAATCACCATGATTTTTTGTAAAACACCAAAAAATGCACGTTTTACAGACATTTTCGCAACTCTCTCGATTTTATAAACTGGCGGAAATCCGCGTCTTTTTTCCATATTGTGATTATACAAAAAACCTAGGTTTAAAAGCAACAACTTTTTTCAAAAAAATGAAAATTCACTTTTTTTGTAAAATCAATAAGTTATCAAAAATCGCAATTTGCCAGATGTGGGGTCGAAAAAAACCTAGGTTTTTTTTAGACCGGGCCGAGCAACAAAAATATGCTATATTTAATCAGTTATAAAAAAATACCCAACTTAAATTGTTGGGTATTTTTGTTTTTTATAGTATTTATTATTTTGCAAACGAATAATCCATTTTCAAATGGTCTGGATTATATGTTCCGTTCATAATTGCGATAGTATCTTCGACAATTACTAATTCTTCATTTGTTGCAATCATGATAATTTTAATTGGGCTGTCGTCTGTGCTGATAATTGCAGATTCAACACCTTTGCGTGCCAATGCCGCCGCATTTTTTTCTGGGTCCAATTTGATTCCCAATGGTTCCAAACCTTTGCAGAATTGTGCGCGCAAATAATCGTCATTTTCACCAACACCGGCGGTAAATACGATTGCATCGACATGCCCCAGTTCTGCCAAGAACGCACCAATATATTTGCGGACGGCATGGGCCTCCATTTCAATTGCCAATTTGCATTCAGGTTTTACATCTTTGTTTGCCTCAACATCGCGTCTGTCGGCGAAACATTCGGTGACACCCAATAATCCAGAATCTTTGTTCAAATGTTTTTGCATTTGTTCAGGTGTTAATCCCAACCGTTGCATTACATACAACACCACCCCAGAATCCAAATCGCCTGGACGTGTTCCCATAACCAATCCTGCGACCGGTGTCATACCCAACGAAGTATCAACCGCAACACCACCGCGGATTGCCGCCGCCGACGCGCCTGAACCGATATGCAAAGTAATTAAATTGCAGTCTTTCGCAGGTTTGCCCAAAATTGCTGCGGCGCGTTTTGAAACATATAAATGAGATGTTCCATGAAAACCATAACGGCGCACACCTAATTCACGATACCATGCCGCCGGCACCGCATAACGATATGCGTATTCTGGCAAAGTATTATAAAACGCGGTATCAAATACAGCAACCTGGGTTGCGTTTGGTAATAATTGTTTTGCTGCCATAATACCAACCAAAGCCGCCGGATTATGTAATGGCGCAATCATAGATAATTCATCGATTTTTTTAATAACTTCATCTGTGATTTCAACAGAATTAGCGAATTTTTCACCGCCCAACACAACACGATGACCCACACCGGCAATTTTGCTGATGTCAATAGATGCCTCGCGCAATAAACCAATAACGACATTCAAAGCCTGGTTGTGATCGGCCATAGAAACATCTTTGCGAACCTTTTCGCCATCTGGATATTTTTGTGTGACAAAAGAATCAGGCAATCCAATTTTTTCAACATTACCACTGACCAAAGGTTTTTTTGTATCGGCATCAAAAACCTGATATTTTAATGATGAAGAACCACAATTCAAAGCAAGTATATACATTTTCTATCCTTTTTGTTGGTTTTTATATGGCCCCAGCATAACACCAAATTTTCAAAAAATCAACGGTGTTGTATTGCGTTTTTTATGGACACAATATTATTTTTTGCTATGCTAAAAATATGTTAAATGGAATCAAGATTTATTCATCGCAATCGATATGGCGCCATATTTTTAATGAACTGGGTGCAACGGTGACAGACAGCCCAAATGTTTTAGGGGTTAATTTTGATGAAATTATGCCTGATTCGCCATTGACGGTGACAGAGTTAAAATCTTTGATTTTGAATTATGCTGACAATACGAATATTTTATCTGCGTTGTTTCATGACAATGTTCCACAACTGTCAAATGTGCAAAAAAATATAATTGTGTCCCTGTGGCGCACCGGCGGTATGACGGGGGCGGAATTAAAACATGCATTGGGTTTTATGCCTGGGGTCGCGACACACCCGATTGATACAGCGATTTATACATTACGCAAATTATGTGGTCGTGATTTCATAATATTGGAAAATGGGGTTTATAAACTTGGCACAATATAATGTTTTTTCATACGATAAAATCCCCAGTACGCAGACAACTGCGATTGATTTAATTGCGTGTGGTCGTGCCAAAGACCATTGTGTTGTTGTGGCAAATGCGCAAAGTGATGGTCGCGGTCGTTTTAGACGCAAATGGGTGTCGCATCATGGAAATTTATATGCCAGTTTTATATTTTTTGCGCCTGAACGCGATGCAAAAATTTCTTATGCAATGGCGATTGCTGTGGCGGACACATTAATAAATTTCGGTGTCAGCCCCAGTATTAAATGGCCAAACGATATATTGGTTGATGGGAAAAAAATATCTGGGATTTTAATTGAATATTATGGTCGATTTGTAATCGTCGGTATTGGTATAAATGTTGCAACAAATCCAACTGTTCCAGAATATAAAACAACAAAACTTCAAAAATACACAGATGTTTCGGTTGCTGATGTATTGTCGCGCCTGATGAAAAACATAGATAAATGTATGCGCACAGATTTTACAACGATTCGCGAACGTTGGATGTCAATGGCGAACGGATTAAATACGATGGTTAAATATCGTGGTGCGACCGCCGAATTAATTGGTATAAATGAAAATGGTGCGCTGGTTTTACGATGTGGAACGCGTTATGTTTTGGCATACGGCGATGAAATAATGTTTTAAAATTTTTTATATTGCAAATTCCAGATTTATTATTTTAATATAACATGCGAAAACAACGGGAATTGTTTTCGGGGCCCTAGAAAAGCCCAAAATACTACCGATGCAAGACCTGCATCGTTATCCCAAAACAGAAAACGATTCGTTAATCGTGTTTCTTGTATTGTTATAACGGAAATTGGTTTTGCATCGATATTAATTCGCATCGATGCAAAATTTTTTTGTGTCATATTATGTGAATTATATTCCCAATGATTTGTAAATCCTCGCTGGTTTTTGTGGCGGGGTGGCTGCATATGGCAATATATGCGGGATCATTGTAGTATTTTGATTTTTCTAACACCCCGACCGCTTCTTGTTGCAAGGCGGTATTTTTTGTGTTTTGAAAAAACACAAAAAATCGCGTCACATACCAAAAACACAAAGGGGAGAAAAATGAAGAAAATATTATTGGGGTTAATCGGGTTATTGTTCGCGATACCGGTATTTGCATCAAACAATTTACCCAGCGAATATACCGAGTTGCAATATATCGAATCCACCGGCACACAATGGATTGATACGGGGATAAGTGTAGGCGATACTATATGTTTTAATTATAAAGCTTCTCCACAAGAGAGAAATCAGTTGTCAATATCATCCTATGTAAATAAAGGTGTGACAGGACTTGTAGTATGGCAAAGTGGAGGCTATATTAATTTTCGTTATAAATCGAATAATATTGTCGAAACTTATACCGCTGGAATACCATACGATTTGGACAAAATATATAACATTCTATTTAATGAAAATAATAAATTTTATATTGATGGTGTTCTTGCTTACACAAAAACTAATACAATAGATACATCAGGCGTATTGGTAACAGGTCATTATGATAAAGTTTATAATCTTTGGGTAAAATCTAACACTGACGGTTCTTTAATATTTAATGGTATTCCTTGTCGCCGTAATTCCGACAACGTTTTAGGTATGTATGATACGGTATCCGGGACTTTCTTTACAAATGCGGGCACAGGTGAATTTATCGCCGGACCGGTTGTCCCAGAGCAACAAATCCGCATTGCGACGACGGCGTATAACAGCGCGCGGTTTAGTCCGGTGGTGACGGAATTAAACACCACTATTGCGACGATACGGTCGGTGGTGACGAACACTATCAACCAGACCAAAGCCATCGCGGATTTGCAGGCAACCAAACAAACCCGCCCGAACGAGCAATGCCCAGCCGGTAAAAAATGCTTACTCGTTGAAGACAACGACGGAACACCCCATTGGTACGAGATTATCGAAAACGCAGATTGACAGTTTTGATTTTGTTTGGTCAAGGCCCCGAACACAACTCCCATTAAAAAACTAAGGCTGCCAGACAGAGTCAAAAAACACCGATAGAAATATCGGTGTTTTTTTATGCAGAACAGCCCCGGTGGCAAATGGTACCAATGATTCCCCTCCGGCGGAGGGGGGAACCACGAAGTGGTGGGGAGGGTTCCTGATACCCTCGTCACCACCCTTAGCCTTTGGCGGCGGGTGGTCCCCCTCCCCAATGGGGCGGAATCAAACCTGCACCGATGTATTTTGAAATATTCTTGACTTGCAACTCGATTTGTGATATAATACAAACCATCAAGAGCAGAAATTATACGCGTCACATTTGGCGTGATTTTTTTTACTCATATTTTTTGGTCACGATTTTTTCGTGGCCTTTTTTTATTTTAACCAAAGGATACCACAATGCAATTAACACTGATTAAACATCAAAACGATTTTGCACGCGATGTTTATAAAATTGCACGTGTAATATATGCAGAAACATGTGGGCAATCACTGCGTGTTGTTGAAGCCTTGGCTTCGATGATTGCAAATGGTGCGCGTGTTAATGGAATTTCACCAACTGATTTTATTACACAGTCTGGATTATTTGAAAGTCTGGATAAAAAATCAACGCATCATGATTTATTAAATGTCAATCCAAATGCCAAAGCATTTCAAATGTGTTTGCGTGTCTGCGACAGAATGTTAAAAAACAATTTACCAGATTATTGTTTTGGTGCAACCAAATTTCATCGCAATGAATTTAATCCATCATGGTCAATCGCACGTGGTTATATTTTGGAAATGGACGGTTTGTTTTTCTATCGATAACGGAATATAAAAAATGAAAATGCAAAAAATTATTCGCGGTGGCGCATTGGCAGGACACAGAACATATATAATATCATCTGTGGGAATTTTGTCTGCCGTCGCATCTTATTTGGTTGGTGATACAGATTTGTTTATAACACTGCAATCGATATTTACACTTGGCGGAATTTATTTTCTGCGCAAATCAACAGAAACAAAAAGGAATAACAATGCAAAAAATCCCAGAAAAATTTCAAAACACTGACGGTTCGGTTAATGTTGATGCGTTGGTAAAATCATATACAGAATTGGAAAAGAAAATTGGAACGATGGTATCTGTGCCAAATGATAATGCCGATGATGCCACGCGTGAAAAATTTAATCGTGCAATTGGTGTGCCAGAAAATGCAAATGATTATCCATCAAATGCGTTGTTCGATGACGAATCGATTAAACAAAAATTTCATGATATTGGATTAACAAAAAATCAAGTTGAACAAATTTATGGTTTGGCAGAAAAATTTTTATCACCTGTGATAAATGAATTGATGAGTGCAAAAAATGAAACAAATGAAATTTTAAAATTGGAAAAATTTTTTGGTGGCAAAGAAAAAATGAACGATGCATTAAATGCGATAAATACATTTGGTGAAAAATTTTTACCACATGATGCATTTGAATCTTTGTGCGCCAGCGCCCAAGGAATCCAAGGCATATATCAAATGATGCAATCAATGGAACCACGTGTTGAAATGGAAAATGGTGCGACAGAAAATTTAACAGATGATGAATTGCGACGCATGATGCGTGACCCAAAATATTGGCGTGATGCAGATCCAGAATATGTTAGAAAAATTGAAAATGGTTTTAAAAAATTGTATTCATAAAATAAAAAAATGAAAAAACATTTCATAAAAAATCAAATTCTTCTTTACTATTTTTTTTGTTTAAGTTAAAATAGAATCAAGAACAAAAAAAGTTTTGTTCTAACCAAAACATAAAAAGGAGAGAAGAATGGCATTTTCATTCTTGGCAAAGAAAGCAACAAAACCTGCAGCTGCAAAACCTGCTGCAAAAAAAGTTGCCGCTAAAAAACCAGCTGCTGCTAAAAAGCCAGCTGCAAAAAAACCTGCAGTGAAAAAAGTTGCTGCAAAAAAACCAGCTGTAAAAAAAGTTGCTGCGAAAAAACCAGCAGTGAAAAAAGTTGCTGCGAAAAAACCAGCTGCTAAAAAAGTTGCTGCGAAAAAACCAGCTGCTAAAAAAGTTGCTGCTAAAAAGCCTGTTGCAAAAAAAGTTGCTGCAAAACCAGCAGCAAAAAAATGCGCATGCAAAAAACCAGCTGCTAAAAGAAAATAATTTTTCTTTTAAAGTGATTAAAAAAAACCGCAATTCGTTGCGGTTTTTTTTTGTAATAATTTTAGTTAGATGAAAAAAAGTCTAACTAAAACTGTTGCAGGATAATCACCGTTTGACCCCGCATTTTTGTTATATGACGCAAATATTTCATTTGCATAATCAAAAAAACAAAATCTTTTTTATTGTCGTGCATTTTTGCACATGAATTTAATTTTTAACAAAAAGGAATAAATATGTCTGTTTCCATAGATCAAGTTTTTGTGAAACAATTCGAAGCAGATGTTCATCTTGCGTATCAGCAAATGGGCACAAAATTGCGTCCAACCGTTCGCAGCAAAACTGGTGTTGTTGGACAATCAACCACTTTTCAAACAATCGGTCGTGGCACCGCCAGCACAAAATCCAGACATGGTATTGTCCCAGTTATGAATTTGAATCATCAACCTGTGGAATGTGTTTTGCAAGATTATTATGCAGGTGATTGGGTCGATTCTTTGGACGAATTAAAAACCAATGTCGATGAACGTCGTGTTGTTGCGTCTGCTGGTGCATATGCATTGGGTCGTAAAACTGATGAATTGATTATTAGCGCCATGGATAATGCCACTGCGTATGTTGGGGATTTTTCAACAGGTTTAACCAAAACATTAATTTTAAATGCAATTGAAAAATTAAATGAAAAAGATGTTCCTGATGACGGTCGCAGATTTGCTGTGGTTGGTGTGCATCAATGGAACGAATTATTGGGCATAAATGAATTTGTGTCAGCTGATTATGTTGGTGATTCATATCCAATGATAAACGGATACGAGGCTCGCAAATGGATGGGCATTACATGGATTTTGCACAACGATTTACCACTTGCCAGCACAACACAACGCAGTTGCTTTATATATCATGCGTCCAGTATCGGTCATGCATGCGGTCAAGAGGTCAAAACAGATATTTCTTGGCATGGTGATCGTGCAGCGCACTTTATCAGCAACAGCATGTCCCAAGGTGCCGTATTGATTGACCAAGACGGTATCGTTCGTGTCAAATGCAAAGATAATGCATAAATTTAACGCTTTAACAAAACAACCAAAAGGAAAAACAGATGGCATTTCAAAATAAAAAATTATCTGTGATTGCGTATGCAAATGGTTTCACTTTGTGGCACTATGTCGCAGACGAAACAATGACGGCGATTAGCACCAGTGGTTATTTCAATAATGTTATTACATTAATGAATACTGGCGATATTATCATTATCAATGCATCGGACAGCACAGCCATAAAGAAAATAACAGTTTCTGAATCGGCGGTATCTGTTGGTGCGTTGGCTTAAAATATATAATACACAATCCAACCAGTTGGGGCGCAATTATCTGCGCCCCATTTAATTTTTTTACAAAGGATTTCAATATGGTCACTAAACAAGATTTATGTTCTATGGCATTATTAAAATTAGGCGAACAACCATTAACATCGATAAATGCAGATACCGCATCTGCGCAATTGGCGCGAACCTTATACGACACAACGATTGATTCGTTGATATCAACACACCCTTGGCATTTTGCATCAAAAAATTTTGAAATTGAAAAAAATGAAAATGATGAATTTATAATACCATCAAATGTCTTGCGTATATTGCGTTGTGATGGACGTATTGTTGGCAATAAAATCTTATCGCGGTCGCAAAGTGTAAAAATATTGGCTTTGCAACGTGTCGAACCAGAATTTTTCCCCAGTTATTTTGTATCATTGGCGGCAACAAAATTGGCAATAGAATTTTGTGTGCCTTTGACCGGCAATCAACAGATGTTGCGGATATTAATTAACTTATACGACGCAGAATATCAAAACGCGAAATTTATTGATTCCACCGCAGATATTAATACCGGGGTCAGGCAATTTTCTTTGATAGACGCACGATTTTAAATATTAAAAAAAAGGAAATGAAATGACAGAATTTATACACACGCAAAATTCATTTGCGCATGGTGAAATTGCGCCAGAATTTTATTTGAACAAAGATATTTATGGTCTGTCACGTTTGGAAAATATGGACGTATTGTCTGGTGGGGGATTAACGCGTCGCGCCGGGTTGGTTGATGTCGCCATATTGCCAGGTTTTTCACGTATTTTTTCATATGATATTTCAAATACAGAACATTATATTTTGGTGTTTTCAAATAATACTGTATCCGTATATTCAAATGATACATTGTTGAAAATAATAAGTTCCCCATGGCCAGAATCTGCACTTACACATTTACAATGCGCCGGTTTCAGTGATTCGTTGGTTTTTGTTCAGCCTGATTATTGTCCATATGTATTTAAAAAATCAGGAAATGATTTTACTTTGGATAAATTTAATTTTTACGACACCACAGGTGTATATCCGCGTATGCCATTTATGAAATATGATGATATGTATGGTATCAACATATCTGTCACCGCCGGAATTCATGGCGTACAATCTGCAATATTAACTGCATCTGCAAATTATTGGACCCCAGACAATGTTGGAACAACATTGCGGTTTAATAACCAAAATTGGCAAATTACAGAATATATAAGTCCCACAGTCGTTTATGCCACCAGTACAATTGAATATACTTTGCCGGCTGCCCCTGTGACAGATTGGTTGGAAAGTGCATTTGATGATAAACATGGTTGGCCAATTGCAATCACATTTCACCAAGACAGATTAGTTTTTGGTGGAACACGCGCAATACCTGGGGGAATATGGATGTCGCATGTTGGTGATTATCATAATTTTGATGCGGGCTCTGGCTTAGATGACGAGGCAATTTCAACAACTTTGTTATCCAAAGAACGTCAGCAAGTTTGCAGTTTAATCAGCAGTGATAAATTACAGGTTTTAACATCTGCGGGTGAATGGGCAATCGCCAATCAACCGGTCACACCGTCCAGTATGAATATAGTTCAACACACCACCGTTGGCAGCCCAACCATATGTAATTTACCACCACAAAAAATCGAAGGTGATACAGTATTTGTATCCAGCACACTGCGTGATATTCGCAAATTGTCATTGGATACACTTGGCGAAAGGTATAATGCTGATGATTTATGTTTGTTTTCAAAACATATGTTAAATTCGCCTGTGGATATTACGTATAACAAAGAGTTAAAACAATTATATTTGGTAAATGCAGATGGCACCATGGCGGTATTAAATCAAAATGTTGGTTTGGGTATTTCGGCATGGTCGCGGTACAGTTCGTATGCAAAATTTAAATCTGTTGTGGTCATAGGAAACACAACGTATGTTGTATTGGAAAACACAGGCACATATAAATTAGCAAAGTTTTCTGGCACCGCATTGACAGATTCTGGAACGCATGATATAGAATTTTGCGCATCTGGATTACCTTTGTCTTTTTCAGGACACAGACCAAAACATTTAAGATTACGCAAAGTCAATTTACGGCTGATGGAAACCAAAGGGGCGTTTATAAACAATATGCGCCTGGAATTACCAAACGAAATTTATGATGCGTCGTCCAGTGGTTTTTCTGGCGATATATCTATGAATTTTTTAGGTTCGCAAATTGATGTATCGATATCACCATGGCAAATCAGTGGTAATGAACCTGAACCAATTACGGTGTTATCTGTCACAATTTACGGACAATATGAAATTTAATCCAAAGGAGTTTAAAATGGGACAACTTGTATCAGATGTCACAGATGTTTTGAATTATCAAAAAAACAAAAAATCATTAAACAATAAACGGCAAGAAATTTTACAACAAATTGCCAAAGACGAACGCGCAAAAACAAATTTAATAAAAAAAGCCTTGGCAACACAACGCGCAAAATATGGCGCATCCGGCGTCAGTGCGTCCAGCACCACATCTGGCGCGGTATTAAATAGATTGCGTGATGAAATTGCCGAACCATATAATGAAAAAAAGAATTCTAATTTGGCAAAAATATCTGGTGTATCCGCCAAAAAACCAAATTTATTAAAATCTTGGTTGTCGCGTGTTGATAAAATTGTTGGATAAAAGCGATGAATCCTGTATTACAATTTGCAGACCAATGGAACAAAATTTTGGGATACCAAACACCGCATCATCATTACGAAATGTTAAAATTTTTATTTGGTGTATTGGAATCTAATAATCGTAAAGGTTTGCTGATGGCATTTCGTCATTCTGGCAAATCAACAGTTGTTGGAATTTTTGCAGCATGTGTTTTATATTTACACCCAGAAACCAGAATTTTGGTTTTATCTGCACACACCGCATTGGCATCACGCATGGTGGCACATATAAAAAATATATTGGAAAACCACCCGTTTTGCACAGATTTAATTCCAAAATCGAAAAAAGAATGGTCGGCAGATAAAATAACAATAAATCGTCCAATTGGTATTCGCGAACCATCGGTTGTATGCCAAGGAATCCATGGTAATATAACAGGTATGCGTGCAGATTTAATAATATGTGATGACGTAGAGGTTCCAAATACATGCAACACCCCACAAAAACGCGAGGCACTGCGTGAAAGATTGCGTGAATTAGATTTTATTTTGTCGCCCCATGGCACAATAATATATATCGGCACACCACACACCACCGATACAATATATCGCACAGAAAATACAGAGCAGGGCGAATAATGTTAATTATCGGTTGAACTTGGGCGTTTTTTATCACTCATAAAAGAACGCAATTTTGCCAACAACTGATTGCCAGGTTCTGCAAACATCGGCAAGAAAGTTTCGTATTCTGGCATATCGGCTTGGATTTGTGCGCGCATACGTTCTGTTAATGGTTGGCTGATTATCTGGGTTGCCATATCCCATAAATGATATGCACGCCAAGTTTGCATAACAACCTTCCATTTTTCAGCCAATTCTGTGTCCCCAGACAGCATGTTTTTAATTCCAACCAACCACTCGTCGCCGAATTTTTTTACAACATCTAATTTTTGTAGATTTTCAAGACCTTGTTGGTTTGGAACAAAATTATTCAATGCATCACTTAATTCGTGCCATTGTTCGTTTGACATTGGGGTTGATGCACCAGATTCGCCCATCAAACCACCGTATGGCAACAAATCGCGTTCGATTGAATCCATTGGTGTTTTACCACTGCGCAGATTTTTAATATGTTGAACCAATAATTTACCAGTCGGCAAATCTGCCATTTCGTCCAAAACATCGTCTGTGGCTTCTTGGACAAATACCGGATTTAACGCGGCCCAGCCACCCAATATAACATGCTCTTGGCGATACAGATTAACCAATCTTTGTGCGACCAGATTTGCTTTTGGTTTCATATTCTCTCTCCGTATAAAAATTATTCGGTCAAAATCAAAACGACTTTGTGCATAGTTGTTGCGCTGATTTTTTCTTGGGGATCAACCAATGCGCCATACATTTTGCCCTTGGAATCACTATGGACCACCGCAATATGTGCATCAACAACATCATCAGGATTTAACTTTGAAAAATCCGCATTCATGCACAATGCCAAATCGCCAACATTTGCAGGTTGCGCCGCATCAACAAAGACGTATGATTTTTCCGGGATAAATCCACCACTGCGTTTTGAATTTGGTATAACCGCATAAATAGATTTGCGACCTTCTAATGAAGCCGGTGCGACAATCATAACCTTGTCGTTTTTCTTGAAAGAAATTGATTTGCCCGCAGGTGAGCCAAACACCGGAACCAATTTACGACGCGCACTGTCATACAATTTTGCACCATACAAACCGTCGTGCATATCAATCCCAGATACAGGATTGTCAGGAATCAATACAGATTTAACGCGTTCTTTGACCTTGTTGATTTGTTTGGTCAATTCGCCAGATTTATATAAATTTGCGATTTTATCAAACATTTCATTTGCCGACATCGCAAAAGATTTAGCCAAAGGTTCAACTTCGTTTTTATAAATTTCGCGTTGGCCGATTTCGATTTTGTGATACACAGACAAAGTCATACCTGCATCGCGTGCCGCCTGGGCAATAGTTTTTCCTTTGATTTGACGAATTTTACGCAGACCCGAACCAAACACCTTTAAACCACCATGTTCATTATCATTTAAACGGCGTTTGATTTCTGTTTGCCATTTACCTGCAACTGCATCGGATTCTTTGATGAAAATATCAGAGAGTTTGCAACCCAAAATATTGCATATATTCAGCAACTGTTTTTGGTTTAAACGACGCACGCCTTTTTCGATTTTGGACACCGCCGACAGACTTAATCCTGTTCTGCGTGCCAATTCCGTCATCTTCATACCGTTATTCAAACGGATAGTTCTAATATTATTAGGAAAAATGATTTCTTCTTGTGCCATAGTTGGTACTCCTGTTAAATACTTGACAAAAGTTTAGTCAATTTTTAAATATTTGGCAAGTAAAATCTGCATTAAAAATTACAGTGCAATATCATCAGGAATTGCCGAAACATCAACACCCGCATTATCATCTGTTGGTGCCGGCCCAGAATCAACATTATTTTGTGTGTTTGTTCCAAAATCACCCGGCAAAGGTGCGTCCATTGTCCGCGCCGCCATTTCGTCCAAATTATCGAACAAACAATAATCGCCCAAGAAAGCCAAATGCACAGTTTCTGGACGGCCATGACGGTTTTTGCCGATGATAACATCTGCCTTGCCGCGTGCGCGTTCCAGACGTTTTTGCCACGTTTCAACACTGTTTTGTGATGTTGTGGTTGAAATTCTCTGTGATGGGTCACGATTATCCAAATAGTATTCTTCACGATATGTGAACATAACAATATCGGCATCTTGTTCAATAGAACCAGATTCACGTAAATCTGCCAATTGTGGTCGTTTATCATCGCGCATTTCGACACTGCGTGACAACTGGGACAGGGCGATAACCGGCACATCTAATTCTTTGGCCAGCATTTTTAATCCGCGGGTAATTTCAGACAATTCTTGCACGCGATTTTCGCTGCGTTTTCCACCAGGTGACATCATCAACTGTAAATAGTCAATTACAATCAAAGCAATTCCGCCGTATTTGCGTGCCAATCTGCGTGCGCGGGTGCGAATCATTGGTACAGACATACCGGCGGTATCATCGATAACCAACGGTGTTTGTGAAATAGCCTTGGAATATTGGGTCATTTTCAAAAATTCTTCATCGGTCAGCGAACCTTCACGCATAGATGTC
>Ga0247609_10001602_pt1 | contig 26405 bp, 42 predicted proteins | sample 172DNAGHGlowgp2_FD_193487 | JGI IMG/M metagenome (GOLD analysis project Ga0247609, IMG submission 193487) | Sheep rumen microbial communities from Palmerston North, Manawatu-Wanganui, New Zealand - 1728 DNA GHGlow gp2 | ecosystem: Host-associated > Mammals > Digestive system > Stomach > Rumen ...
GACTTGCGAAGCCGTTCAGAACTCGTGTTTGCAAGTCTGTTTCAATCCAGCTCTCGTTGACTTGTACGTCTTCTGTGCCGTAAGCGCCAGCCATTAAGCCCATACCATAGAACACTTGCTCTTGTTCGCCGAAGCCTACTGAGTAAACATAAGAGATGAACAAGTTGTCAAGCTCTTCTGCCAAGTTCATATTTGTATTGCCCTGTTGATAATCAACAACAGTTCCGAGTGTTGTGATTGGAGTATATCCAACAGCTGGCTGGAAGTTGAAGTTGATTGAGCCGTTTGCGACGTTGTAATCAATAGCGCCACAGATAGCACAGTCAAGAGCGTGAACAAGTTCATTGTTCGGGTCGTAACAAACAACATATCCAGTATATGACAAGCCAGTCAATGTAGACTGCAAAGCTTTTGCGGTCTCTTTGTCATTGATGTTGAATACAAGACGAACAAGTGTGTTGACTGTTTGTTCGCCACCCATTGTACTCTGAAGCCAAGCGACAGCTTCTTCAATGTCGTTCTCTGACAAAGATTCGTTTGTTGTGATTGAGAAAGCGCCACAGTTAGCGTTGAACATTCTGTCACAGAACTCAGCATAGCTCTCAGCGTCAGCGCCCTGAGACAGTTCAGCGTCTTTCAAGCCCAAAGCTTCAACTAAGTCTGTGCCAGTTGTGCCAGCAACGACGGCTGATACAGAAGCAGAAGAGCCTACTAAGCCTGAAGTGATGATGAAGCCACCAGTGATTGAGTTGAATGCGACTGTTGCGCCAGTGTACGAAGTACCGCCGTCTGTATTGCCTCGAATAGAAGCTTGTAATGCAGAAGCGACGTCACTGTATGAAGCAACGCTCGACAAGTCGACAACAGCTTGATATGCTGTATCGCCGTCGAAAGAAATACCAACAGAGCCACTAGATACCTCTGACAAAGCTGACAGAGAAGCGATGTTTGAAGTTCCTTTGATGAACGGCGCTGTCTGTTCTTTATACCAGCGAGCAACTAAGAGCTTCTGTACTCCAAAGCCCGATTTTGACAAGAAGCCGAAGTACTTCTGAGCGAATTTGTAATCGTCTCCGCTAGTTCCTAAGACGCTAGCAAAGTTCTTGACAGCGCTATTGCCTGAGAACACAAGATACGGAGAAGATGTGCCAATCAGCGAGTTTGTTACCGCCAATAGAGCGTGTTTCTTCTCAGTTGTGAAGGCTGGCGAAACTACCGAGCCAGCAACTGGAACGAATTTGTAATAAGGTAAAGACATTTTTTATTCCTTTTTAATTAAAGTTATTGCCACGATTGACAATCTGAACTGTGGCGGTTTCAATAATCGGCGAGTGTCTCTCGACCGTGTCAACGACAAAGACTTCAACATCAAAGTTGTATCGTTTGAGCCAAGTCTTGTTTTCTTGTAGAAAAGTCAGATTGCGTATCGGCGATATTGACTTCAAGTCAACGTCTCCGAACGTCTTAGCTAGACCAACTTGAAGCGTTTGCTTGAACGTTGAAGCGTTGTCATAAGCATTTGCGCCATAGAAGTCTAGTTGAACTGTGTATATTCGCTGTACGTCATAGTATGTCTTGACGACACCTTTATCACGTTCTTCATCGTAGTCAGCTTGTCTGCCCTGACTCCAACCCCTGTCTGATATGTTTATCACGTTGAACGTAGCATAATCAGTCAGCGGAACAGGAACATCATCAGTATAGTTCTCAATAAATTGTAGCTCAGGCATAAGAGCTTGAAGATAATTGTACAAGTCATTTTCAGTCATCTGTACTCTCCGTCTGCTCTGTATATTCTGTTCGATACGCATAAGCTTCACGCCAGCCAGCGTCTTCCCACGCTTCTTTTGCAACAATCTTGTATGTGTAGTTGTTACAAGTGAACGTATCTGAGCCGAACTGTCTGAGCTTGTCTAATTGTGTCGGCTCGCCTGAAATGTAAATTTTGAAATATTGATACTCTTGAAGATTGAAGCCTGTCTCTCGAAGTTCTTGCAAGTTCGCTGGCTGTATTTTGCCCTTCAGCACAAGCGATGAAGTCGTCTTTGTCGGCGTTCTGCTATTAACAGACCAGCTGACGCTCGTCTTTGTGAATATTAGCGTCTGCCAGTCGTTGACTATCGTGAGAGCGTCTCCGACGACATTGTGAAGATTAAGTGACATATTTCAATCCTATTTCGGTAATAGTTTTTCTTTGCCATTTGTTATGATTGCCGAGTGAACAGCGCCTCTCAGCTGTCCTGTGTCAATCAACGTGTGGCTTGAGCCTTTGCGTCTGATTGTTGATTCTTTATTCTCAGGCGGTATGTTGCTGTCGATACTCTCGACAATCTCGTTGCGCATAGCAACGCCACAACGAGAGAGAAGCGTCTCCATATCAATTTGGTCTTCAAGACCAGCCTCGACGACAGCCTTCAGTCGCTTATCAATCTTTTCTCTTGCGTTTCGCAAAAAAGGTCTTGCTGGCACGTTATTCTCAGGAACTCCGAACTCGTTAGCAAGAGCAATCTTGCTTTCTTTCACGCCGTCTTTGCGAGTGTCACTGCTCAGATAGCCAGCACGAGCGCCGTTCTTTCTGCCTTTTAGCTGTTTGTCAAGAGCGTCTAATATGCGCAAAACTGGCGTAAGTACGACTTTGACAGCAATTTTCATCGAACACCTAAAGCGTTATAATACGGATACAGATTGCTGTTCTTCTCGGGCAAAGGCGGTTGAACAGTTGACAACAGAGCAAGCAATTCGAGACCATAAGGCGAGAGACTCAAGTAGTATTGCCACAAGTCTTTTGTCGGTGGCAAAGCGAAGCTTGCGCTCACAGAGCCTTCACTAGCTGAACTTAATTGTCTGTACTTGTCAGGATTAGCCATTAAGTATGCAATATGAGCCGTTGCTAGATATACGCCTCTTGTCTGATTAGGCAAGTTCAAGCCGATAGCACCAGCTGTCAGAGCGATGTAGCTTCCTGAGCCAGCATAAGCTGACTGTATTGCTTCATCAGTCAGAGTAGCTAGAGCTGGAAACCAGCTTCTGAACGTATCGTTGTCAACAGTAATGATTGTCATTATTTTTTAGCCTTTGCTTTTGTTGCCTTTTTTGCGACTTTCTTAACAGCCTTCTTGATTGCTTTTACATCTTGCTCAACTTCAATCGGAGCTGACTTGTCAGTGATTTCTTTTCCGATTTCTTTGTCTTGAGCTTTGACGTATTCAGAGCTGTCGTGGATTAAGTATGTGCCGTTCGGGTGTTTGTCACTGATACGGCGTTCATTGATGAAGCAACCATACTCTTGCATAAGCTCAGCGAATGTTGCGTCGTCTAAGACGTTCAACATCGGAGACGGATTAAGAACAACGATTTTTCCTGACTTCAGCACGAAAGATGAAGAGTTTGTTCCTTTTTTCACGATTGTCGGCATAGTTTTTCCCCTTTGTAAAAAAGAGAGAGGCGTTGAAGCCTCTCTCTGTTATGCAAACTAGACGTTAGTTGCGCCGATTCCGTTATAACGAACAACAGCCCAAGGATATTGAACGATACAACCTGAAGTAGCACCACTAATTTTTTGCGATACAACGCTATCTTTTTGATAGATAGGATATGCTTTCGCCATTTCAACATATGAGTTGATGATTGTCGGAATACCACCGCCCATATTGAAGATGACATAGAATACGTCTGAAGAGCTATCAGCGTAGTTGAACTGAGGAACAGCAACGATTTTCAACTTGTCGCCGTAGGTCTCTTTCAACTTAGCACGAGCAGTCAAACCGAAAGAGTTTGCTCTATCTAAGTTGCCTAAAGAGCCAGTAGCAACAGCGAGAATCAATTCGCCGTTTGCGAGTTCGTCTTGTACAATTCCGTTTGACTTGGTGTACAAAGCGTTTACAGCAGTTACAACGTCGTTGTAGATTTCTTCAGGGGTTTTGTTTACCCAGTATGTAGAAGTACCGCCAGCGTTTTGTGCAACTGTAACATAAGCGCCGAGAGCAGTATCGTTCAACAAACCATAAACAGGAGCAGTAGAGCCTTTTACGCTAACGCCTGAGAAGAAGAATTTGTTGCGGTCGATAGCCATAGTTCTCATTGCGCCTTCAGCTTGGTCGGCACGATAGTTTTCAGCACCAGCAGAAGCAGAAGCTTCAGCTCTGTCAGTACTCATCCAGCCTGTCATATAGTAGTATACACCACGCAAGATGTTTGAGTAGTTAGTTTTTTGCTGTAATCCGTCAGAAGTCAAGCCGTCATCAGGCGAAGTAGCGCCAGTGTATTCTTTCAACTTGATTGTGACAGTTTCGTCTCCCCACGAGCCATTCTTTTGCGGACTTGCGATTTCGTCAGAAACTCTCGGAGCAGTCAAAACTTCAATCGCTTGAGGGCGAATGTAGTTCAAAGCACCAAGAGGCAAGTTCAAGTTCGGGGTAGAGATGAACGGAGCTGGCGAAGCGTTGTCAACGCTGACAATGCCTTTAGCCAACATCGCTTTAAGAAAATCTCTGTTGCTAGCGTGAGCGATAGAAACGCTATTGTTTACTTTAAATTTTGCCATTGTTGCCACCTCTTAGATTTTATAGATTTCGCACGGTTGACCTGAAGCGTTACCAGTCTCAACTTTCCAGCCAGTGTCAATAGTGCCACTAGGCGCAGAAGAAGCTGTTGAGATTGCGCCAGTACTCGGGTTCAAGAACACGCCCTGTCCGTGAACAGAGGCTGTTGACGCAACAACGTATACATAGCCTTTGCGGACTTTTGCGAGTTCTTCGCCTTCATTGATAGCCATACTGTTAGAAGCAGACAAGCCAAGCTGTTGGCGCTCGAATACAGCAACGCCAGCAACATCGCCAGCAACTTTAGAAGCAGTAGCAGATGAGCAACCGATGACTTGTGTCTCAGGGTCAGTTCCTTCAAAAACAAAACCACCAGCAACAACAGCAGAGCCTTCAGCAACAACAGGGATTTTATCGCACGGATTCAAGCGAGCAATAGTGCCAGCTTTTCCAAGCGCCTGATTGATTTTTACTTGTGATTGCATATTTCTTTTCCTTTCTACATATTGATTTCGATTTCATCACTACCGCTGAAACCATAGTCAAAACCATTGTCGACTTTAGCGGTCGAGTTGCAAACTTTCAACATTGCGTACATTTCAGCAACGCTTTCTTTGTCAGTTGCAATTCCCTGATGATTCAATGCTTTAACGAGCATTTCTTTTTCGCTCAGTCCAAAAGGATTGAACTCGCCCATTACGGCAGAAGCGACATTGTAAGCTCTTTTCAAGCCAGCGTTTCTAGCGCTTTCTCTTTTTGCCAAAGCGTTAGAGATTTTCGCATACATTCTGTCATAGTTAGAAGCTTTGCAAGAGTCTTCAGCTTTGATTTCGTCATCGTCTTTTTCTTCGATGTCTTCGTTTTCAGCTTTCAACTCGTCTTCGTCGTCTTCTTTCAACTCTTCAGGCTCTTCGTTATCTGCTTCTGAAGCTTCAGAGCCGTTGTATGCGACTTCTTCGACTTTAGCCAAAACTGTGCGCAAGATTTCTTCGTCGACTTTGTCTTTCAACATACCGCCGATTTCGTCAATCAATGCACGTTTATCAACTTCGTCATTTTTAGCTTCAGTGATTGCGCCAGTGCCTTCGTGTGCGTCTTCGCTTTCTTCTTGTTCAAAGAATTTAGCAAGGTCAATCTCTTTGCCGTCAATAACGAGCTTCATTTCGTTTTTTGACTTCATTTGTCTTTTCTCCATTTTTTGATTTAACACTCTCACATCGGAGCCACAGCGCCCCTTTTCTACTAGGGCTATGTGATTGCCCTTTATATCAGTAGCAAGCAAGTCATAGTCGTTGCTGTTCGCTTTCGACAGCTTGTTTGTGTAGCTAGCTGATAATTCTTCCTTTCCGTTCTTTAGTTCTGACAAAATCTCATCGCCAGTGAACTTGAGCGGAACATATAACATATTGCCTTTGACTTTAATGTTTTCGCCTGTCGTGCCTTCTTGATAGTCTTTGGCGTCTTCGCCTTCAGCGCCGAGCCAAGTATGGTCGTTGACTAACGGCAACATCTTGAACGTCTCAGCTGACTTGTTCAGCTCTTCAGGCGATATATACACTCTGTACACTTTGTCAGGCTTAACAGGCTCGCCGTCAATATCGGGAGAGCCACCGTCAATCAGTTCTTGTCCGAGATACTCAAGTATACCAGCTCTGAGTATCGGACTTTCATCGACGTACAAGTATCCGTTCTCGTCATAGCGTCTATGACCGAGAGCGTTTGTCAGTCGTGTCTTGTAGTTTAGTCTCATATTTTACCTCTTATTATTTCGTACGAGCCGTCAGAGAGCTGTCGTGCTTCATAGTCTTTGCGCAAGAGTATTCCGAGCGCTGTGCAACGACAGTTCACTCGCTCTTTCGGCAAGCCTCTGTGTCCGTATGAATCAATTATGGGATAGTGTTCAACATCTCCCCACTTGTAGATTTTTCCGTTAAGCTGTTTGTGACCGCCATAGCCTTCTGATACTCGTTCATCTTGAGCAGTGCGCCACTCAAAGAACTCGATACCAGCAGAGCGCTGAGACAGCTCGTTCAAAGCTTCGTTTGCTTTCGCTGTTTGGTCTCTCGCTATGCGCTTAATTCTATTTTTTGCAACGTCTGTCTGATTAGACAAGTCTTTTGCGATTGTGCGCCAGCTCTGCCCTGTCGTCACGCCGTCAAAGACGATGTTTTCAATATTGTTCAGCGTCTGAGATGTCGTGTTCTGAATAAGACCGATATTTCTACGAACAATCAAGCTCATAATTTGCTCGACTTCTTCTTTGTTGACGTGCAAGACAAAGTCATCGCCGTACATTTTTCTCATCGCTTTTGCGATAGAGCCTCTCGCTTTTTTAACTGCAAGAGCAACGTACTTTCTGACAATCAATGTCGAGTTCTTCATAAATTTTTCAAAGTACTCGCCTTTGAAATAATCTACTAGCTTCTCAACGTTGCGGATAGACGGTTTTTTTCCTGTTGGTAGAGCGTTCTCAGTATGAATAGTAGTGTATACTGCCTCAAGCCGAGAAAACAGCGTGGCGAGCATTTTTTCAGTCTCGGCTTCAATCGCTTTTCTGTAATATACGTCAGCGTGTTTGTTCTTGATGATTTCAGACATAGTCTGATAACCACCTGAAGCTTTAGCTCGTGCGTTCTGTTTGTTCATAACTTGTCCATAAAAAAACCGCCCATAAAGAGCGGTCTATTGCTTGTATAAAGAAAACTCTACTTTTTCTCTTCAGCCATTTTCATCAGTTCGGCGTGAAACTCGTCGTCTTCTTTGATGAGTGCTTCGACTTCTTCAGGAAGCCAGCCCACCTCAATACACATCTCGTAGTGCTTTCGGCGTGCTTCATCAAAACGACTTAAGTCAGGATAGTTTTCCTTCTTTGAAAATAAAGCCATAGTCTTTTGCCTTCTCTCTAAAAAAGCTCAACAGTTTGTCGTTGCGCCATTCGATGTCGTTATACATTTTTCTATCAGCTTCTGCTGGAGTAAGAACGCCAAAAGCAACATCTCTCTTCAGCTTCTCTTTCCAAGTTCTGATTGCCCTTTTGTCGGTTGTGTCGTAGTCAGCTCTCAGTTTTCCAGCATTCGCATTTTCTGTCTTCTTTAGACTATAAACTGTTCCGCTAGGATTTACAACTCTTATTTCAGAAAGATTTGCTTTTCCGAAACCTGTGAACAAGTCATCGCCTGAAAAGACAGTATTGTTCGGATGATTATGCGTCAAAACAGCGCCTTCAAACTTTTTCAAGTCTTCATCAGAAATGCTTATTGCGTCAGAGTTGCCTCTCAACGCTTTAATGATTTTTCCGTCTTTATCAAAAACAGCGCCTTCTTCTTCTTCATAGTCTTTTATCATAGATTCGACATCGTTGAGAGATTTTTTCAAACCTTCAGAATGTTCGTCATCTTTTTCCTGTCCTTTCGGACTCTCTTCAGATGAGCCTGAGCTAGAAGACGCACCGCCCGATGTGAACTTTCCGTCTTTATCTCGTGGGTGGTCTTCTTCTTTGAAGTCTCCGTTGTTCTGAGCTTTGAACTCTTCTAACACTTGAGGCGTTATATCGTCATAGTCTTCAGTGCCTTCTGTGTCAAAGTCCATATCGATATTGTCGAGATGAAACTGCTTGAAGCCCTTCAGCCAGTCAAAGACTTGCTCTTGCTTAGCGCCTAACTCAATCAGAGCAGAAGCAACTTCAGCATATGAGCGAATGTTCTCAGCAAGCTCTCTCTCGGTGGCTTCTTCTAACGGCGCAAAGACAAAGTCGTCAAAGTGAACGAACTTGCCGTCATCTACGCCAGCGATAATGCCATACATCACGAGCAAATTGTCTTTGACACTATCTTGAATAGAACGACATTTGTCATACCACTTGCGTCTGTCGCCTGAGCCTGTCGCATTCATACCTTCAGCAGATTTACCCATTAACTCAGTGTATGGTATGTCTGTCTTAGCAGAAATCAGCAAGTAGAACAGCTCGATGTTCTCAGCCATTCCTGTCAGAGATGTTGTCAGCTGTTGAACGTCTTCAGTTGACTTCAGCGGACAAACACTGAAGTTGTCTTGAGCGTAAGACATAAACTGAAGCTTTGCTTTGAACTGTGCAACGTTGTCTGTCACAAAGTTTGAGTCTTCAGTCTTCAGATATACGTTTCTGAATCTGTTCATCAGGTTTGCTAAGCCCTGACTTGCCAAGTTTGAGTTTGCAACGTCTTGTTTGATGAGCTGTGTCAAAGGCATACCAAAGTACAGCGTAAGCGGTCTCATAGGCAATTCAGGCAAGTTGTCGCTGAACAGCAAGAAGTGAGACTTGTGAACAGTGCCTAAGCCGATGACGTACCACAAAGACGGCTTCATATAGTCGCTCGCCGACGGATTGATTGTGTTCACTGCAACAGCAACACAGTTTATCGGGTCGATATGTCTGAAGCCTTTGAACTTGCGCATATCTACTTCGTTCAAGTCTAACGGCTGAGCGAGTTCTGCTTCTGACTGTCCGAAGTCTAAGAAGACTAAACAACCGCCAGTAACGTACTCTGAGCGAACAGCTTCCCTGACGTGAGACCATAGCTTGAACTTCTGCGCTCTCTTCTCAATCGTGTTTTTTGCTTCAGTGTCAAGACCGTCATCTGCTAACTCGCCACCTTTAGCAAAAGGCGTCTCGCTCAAAGTCTTGAAGACTTTAGTAAACATAGGGTCTTGAGCCAGCGCATAGCATTCATAATAGTTCACAGGCTGATAGTAGAACATTGAAGCTTGAGCATTGCCAAAGCCTGAGTTCACTGACTGCAACGGATTAACCCATTGATTTTGCAGTCTTGCCTTGTGACTATTGTACAGCTTTATCGCTTTCTGACTTCCGATGTCGTGAGCATTGCCTTCAAGTCTAGCTTTGGCAATAGTCCACGGCTCTTCAATCTTGACAGCGCTATCTTTGAGAGATTCGGCTAAAGCGATATAGTTGATATTTCTCTCAGCTTGCTGTTGTGCTTTTTTCTTGTTCCAAAACATTCTTTTATCTCATAATTGATTGCGTTAATGATGTCCAATCTGTTTGCGTGAGCTGTCGTCTTATTTTCAGCGCATAGATGAGAACATCGACAAAGTCGTCGTGTGTGTCTTGCTTGCCACCAGTGAACGCCTCGCATTCGCTCAGAAACTCAAGCAACCAGTCAGCAGAAGACGGAACGTGAAAATATCCGCTTTCTAAGTCAGCTGACACTTCGTTGAAGCGCAAGTACTTGTCGGCGACTTGGTCTTTCTTTAATTCGATATTGCGAACAGTCGGCTGAAGCTCTCTGATAGGTAAGCCTTCTTCTCTGAGCTGTTGTATTAAAGATATGCCTGAGCCTTTGTTCTCGATGTAGATAGCTGACACCGTCAACTTCGTCGTCTCTTGCGCTTTGAGATAGAAGCTCTTCAAGTCTCTTCTCAAGTCAGGAAAGATGACTTTCTTGCAATAGCCGTCTAGCATATATAAGTCTTTGCCTATTGTGCCGAACAGACCGAACGCTGAGTTGTCAGCAGATTTCTTCTCGCTGAACGCCGTATCTGCAACAATGAACAGACTGTCATATCTATCAGGCTTGACGTCATAGCGCTGAAACCAGCTTGTTTTGATTAAGTTGCCACCTTCGACAACTGGGTTTTGCTGATACAACGCTGAGAAGTTTGAGCTTCCAAGCGCTCGCTCTTGTTCTCTCAAGAACACAATGTCTCTAAATTCAGGAAACAGCGCATTGCCATTCTCATCAATAGCAGGGTGTCTCGAACTGATAATCTTGTCTTTGAAGTAGCTGTCACTCTTCAGCATACCTATCAAGTCTTGAGTGTGCCAACGTGAGTGAAGTACTAAGACCATTGTATTATTCTGTCGGCGTGACATAATATCGCCACGAAAGCGATTTTCGACTTTAGCTCGTATTGTCGGCGACAAAGCGTCTTCAGCGTTTCTATAAGGGTCGTCAATGATAGATATGTTTGACGGATAGCCAGTGTTGCCTTCGCCCATTAGACGATAGTCAATCTGACCGCCTTTGTAAAACAGAACTGAGACAGCAGTCGCTTTTCTAACAACGTCGCCGAACACTTCTTTATACTTAGCGCCTTCGAGAATACTCAGTATTTCACGCTGTGTCTTTTCTCGCAAGTCATCAGAAGCAGTGTAGAAGTTGAACTTCAAGTCGCCGTGTCTGCCTATCAGCCAAGCCGTAAATATTCTCAACTTCGTTGACTTGCCGTGTTGTACAGGCTCTTCACAAGTCGCTATCGGTCGCTCGCCTTTCAAGAACTTATAGTACAGCTCGTATTGAAAGAAGTCGCAAAGCTCTTCTTCCCATTTGCCAGTTTTGAAGCCGTCAGCACCACGCAAGTCTTCATTGATATACAAGTAAAAACTGTAAAAATCAGTCTGAAGCCTTCTGAGGTCTGTTTCGTTCATTGGCTCGCCTCTCCATTATCTCTAACAACTCGCTGTTTGTGACAATCGGCGTTGTATTGAGAGTGACTGCGTTGTCAACTTTCTGCATTGTAGAGAACTCGTCTTTCTCTTTTCGTTCTAGCCACCAAGAAGCCCACTTAGGGTCGTCTAAGTTTCTGAACATAGTCAGTCTAGCTTTGTGAGTTGGGTTTTTCTTCCAAGCTCGTTTTTGCTCCGTAAAATCGGGGTGGCTTAACTGATAGTTATAGAGGGCTGTTGTTCCTATGCCAGCATAATCGCAAGCGTCTTCGTCGCATTCGCCTAACTTGAACGCTTGCTCTAGCATTACTAATATTTCAGGAGTTATGACAGACTTACGCCCTCTCTTCAATAAATCCTTAGGATTTTTACGCTTTGTCATAGTCAACCTATACTTTTTGAATTGTTTGTCCTTTATCGTTCAAGATGTATATATTACCTTCTGTAAGATAGGAAACGCCGTCAATATTGACGTGGGCAAGTGATGTGTTTTCCATTCTCGGACTGTGTTCACTTTCCCCATAAAGATATACCTGATTAGGCTCTGTTATTATTAAAAATGCGGTTCCATCTTCAACACCCAATAAATGTAATACATTTGCAGATAAATTTGCATTCTGGGTATCATCACCGCACTTGCCCTGCGTTTGTTGTTGTGCAATCATATAATCCCAAACATCAACAGATGTGGTTACTCTAGGATTTATTGTAATTTGTACATCGGAATGAATTAACATATAAGATTGGGAATTTCCCTTTTGAATTTTTGCGTACATTTTGTTTCTCCGTTTGTTTGTTAAGTTAGTGTGTGTGTTTTTTGTCAACAATAGTTTGTTTCTCGTGTATATCTCTATACGACAAGTTGAAACTAAGTTGTTGATTTTATGTGTTTTTAGATTTTAGACAAAATTAAATGTCAGACTTTTTCAACTCTTCAAGAACTCGTCTAGGCATTTTCTTCATCTCTTCGTCGCTCGGATAGAGATATTTTGCAAACTTTGTGTCAATATTAATTAGCATTAACAAAAAGTCCGTCTGTTACCGATTTCACATACTTGTCAAAGTTTTTAGCTGATGTTTCAAAAGAGTAGAACTTGTCGTCTTTTGTTCCTTTTATCTTTTTACCAGCTGGCGCATAGATTTTTCCGCTAACAGTTCCGTCGTCATCTTTTATAGCGTTTATTCTTGCGCCGTTATGCTCAAAATCTGCAATTTGGCGCTCTTCGCCTGAAGCGAATTTCTTTGTTTTGAAGTGCTTAGAAAAATCGCTCTTTTTTGAAGATGACTGCTTCTCAGAAGATTTTCCTGAGCCTTTTGGAGCAAACTTGCCGTCTTTGTCTCTACTTACTTTACTTTCATCAAAGCCAGCATTGCTCATCTTGCTCTCGCTCGACCATATATGAATAGAGCGGTTTTTTGTGTTTATATCTACTAACATTTTATTTATCCTTTACTTTGAGCCACACTCGACAATCTTGTCAGGGTATGGCGACACCTTCTCTGTGATAATCATTATTCAGGCTTTCTACAAACTAAGACAACTTCGCCGTCAAGCTCGGCTGTTTTGTTGTAAGAGTTAGTCATTTGTGTAGTTCTGACTTCTACGAACTCAAAGCCAGCTTCTTGTGCTATTTTTTTGCCGTCTTCAAGAAGTGGGTAGAATTGACTGCCGACTTGCAAACACATCACGCCACCAGCTTTCAAAGACTGATATGCTTTGTTTATAAGCACAGCGTAAAAGCTTTCTTTCCATACTTCATAATTTGAGTAATTGTGCGACTGCTCGCCACCGATGTATTTTTCTCTGTCAAAATATGGTGGGCTTGTCAGAACTAAGTCATAGTAGTTGTGTTTGTTGCTATACTTCTCAAAAGGCGATACTTGTATATCAACGACTTTATCTTCTGAGACAACATCTCTGAAAGTCTCATATATATCTAAGTCGCCAGCGACTTGATTAGGACTTGCGTCTACGCCGTTGTACTCGATAGCTTTACTCGCCAAGAAGCCGACTAAGCGACCGCCCCAGCCCGAGCAAGGGTCTAAAACTTTGCCACCGCTAGCGAACTCGTTCATCAAGTCTCTCGCCAAGTCACTCGGAAAATCAAGAGGCATTTTACAGCCACGAAAAGCCAGCGTTCCGTTGCACATACTGCTCAGATTGTCGCCTGTGACGTAACGCAAGCGCTCAGGGTTAATCTCTCCGTCTACAATTTTCAGTAGACCGTCGTATGCGGAATCTCTATCGCCTGACGTCTTGAATTGTAAAGGGTGGAACGCAAGCGAGTTGAAACGTGCGTACTCTTTTTTATAATATACGAACTTGATGAAGTTAATCTTTGCCGTGTGCTTTGTGATGAAGCTAAAGCCGTCAAGAACGTCATATTGAAGCACTATTTCATTACAAGCCTCTCTGACAGCTTCATTGATGAGCTTCTCGGCTTCTTCAATTTTCTCGTCTGTCGGCTCGTCGATTTTTGTGTCTTCAACGTTATCAATCTCTATTCCCATTTCTTCAAGTTCGGGAATGTCAAAATCTTCTTGCAACAAGTCAACATCAAACTCTGAACTGTCAGAAGTCGAGTTGTCTAACACAGCAAGACGTTTGCGTTTGTCATCGTCTGTCTGCAAGTCTGTTCTTTTGACTACAACAAGCTCTGAGCCGTCTGTCTCAATTATCTTGACAGGAGTATTGTTGTCAAGTTGGCTGACAAGACCATTGCCACATATTATCTCGTTCTCGTTATCAATGACAATGCTTCTTCCAAGTCCTACTTCTGAAATAGATTTTTTTATAAGACTTAAGTTTTTTTGATTATGCTTTCGATAGTTGCGTCTGTCAGACTTTAAATCTTTTACTTGCATAGCACTACCCTCTCTACCCTCTCAAAGTTGAGCGTGATTTTGCGAGGAAGTTATATGAATAGGGAAGGACACACCACGCTCAACAAAAAAGCCAGCGGAGAGAGGGTTGTCCGCTGGCTTCGTCTGCACCTTCTGAACTTTAAGGAGAATCAGAAAAAAGAAATGCGACTTCTGACTTTTTGAGCCAAAAATCGCATTCTGACAATATTTGTATACCACTTTTAAAAAACAGTCAATGCTCTATTTTTGAGTTATGCACAGCTACCAGCGCCAGTAATCAAGAACTTTGTGTTTCGGCGGTTTTGCAAGCTTTTCTTTAATGAGTTCGACTTTGTACTGATATGCTTCGTCTTGCTCTTTCTGAACGTCTCTGAAGTTTCTGCCTTTTGGTGTGTACAGACAGTCAAAGACGACTTTGTTTGCTCTATCAGGTCTATATATCCATATCATATCTTCAACTCATATCTTCTCGGTGTTTCGATGAACTGTTGCTCTACGCAAGTATAGCTTCTGATGACAGGCTTGATAGGCGTCACGCCATAGTGAAAAGCCAGCATATCAAGACCACGACACAAGTCTTCTTTCAGCATTTCCATTTCGTGATTGTATTGTTGACTTGTCAGCTTGCGCAAACATATTTTTCTATCTTCAAGAACTATGACTTGTACTGTCCACCATTCAGGCGAATACTTAGGAAATATTCTGATAGCTTCGTGAAACTTCTGACGAGCGATTGCCACAGATTCAGGTATCTCTCGCATATTACCGCCGTCAACTCTATCGAGTTCATAGTTGATAGCTCTTGCTGACGGCAAACAACAATTCGTAAAGTCAATGAACAATCGACGACCAGCCTGAAGCCTATCTAGCGCCGTGATACGCTTGTCGCCAAAATCGAGCCAGCCTTTGTTCTTGTATTTCTCTAATTGATTCAATTTCTTTATCAGCATTTTTCAACTCTCCACACCGTTTTAATAATTGAGTTCTTGTAGTCAGGTATCTTCTTCATAACGATTTTACGCTTTTTTCGTTCGACTTTAACGAATGTATTATCCTGTCTGTCCAACATCAGCTTCGAGAAGTTCTCTCTCTCTTCTTTGCTGAGCTTGTAAAAATCTTGAGGCTTTATCATCATCTCAAAACGCTCAGCGCCAAGCTCTTGCAATAATGCTCTCGCTTGCTCGCACTGAAGCTCGTATCTCACTCTTGTCATTCTAGCGACTGTCGAGTGGTCTCTCTTTGCGATTGTTGCTATGCCTTCTGTCGTATATCCGTTAATGCGTAAAGTTATCCAAAATAATGTTCTAGCAAGGCTAATGCTTTTTAACTTCGCACGAGAGTAGATGTCTTTCTCGCCAACGCCAGTGACATCGCAAACTTTGTCTAAGATGTCTTTGGCTGTTATCAACATTATGCTCTCCAATGGCTAGCTATTGTGTTCGCTGTACTCTTGACGCTCGTGTATCTTGCGCCGTCGTTCTGAAGCGCATAGTGTTCTACTCGCTCTGTGATGTCGCTATCCCAGCCGTTTCGCCGTATCAAGTCAATTTTCTTTGTGTAACTCATCGTTTTGCCGTACGGCAATGTGTCAACCATTTCTGCAATAATATCGTTCAGCGCCAAGTGGTAAAAGCGCAAAGCGTGAACTTCTTCTGACGTCTTCTGCTCACAGTCTCTCATATAGTACGCCAGCGCTGGCTGTGTATTCCAAAACGTCTTCCAGTCTTTATCATCGGCTTTAACATCGGCAATGACGTCTTCTTTCGCTCTCAGTTTCGGCGCTCCATTCTCTTCGTGCAAGAATTTTGAAAAAACACTCGGTATCGGTGCTGTATTGTACTCGACAGTCTTGCGATAGGCTTTGAGCGCTTTCAAAATCTCATCTTGGCTGTAACCAGCTAAGATGTCTGTCCAGCAGTCAATGTCAATAACATCAGGCACTTGAAACGTCGGATATAGACGCTTCATCTTGTCAAACAAGAACTTTGTCTCTAGCAGTTTTTCACTCATTTCAGATTCTCCAACCAGTTGTAAAATTCAGCGTTATCGTTAGCTTTGACGCCAACATCTTTCGACCAATCCCAGCTTAGAATAGCTCGATTGAAGTCTATGTACTTCAAGCCCTTTGCGTGGCAAGAGTTCACAAACTTTTCGACAACCTTTGGCACATCTAAGCCAAGACTGGCAAGCTTGTCTTTCGTCTTGTCATCGGGTTGCCAGTCAACAGCAACCAGCGTTTTGATTTTTTGTGGGGGTTTCTTTGTACCCTCGTTAGAGGGTATTTCTTTTCTATTCTTGTCTTGGATATTATATATATTATTATATATATTAGCTAAGTCGTTGTTTTTGTTTGATAAAATATTTCTGACTTTGTCTTCGGATTGTTCTCGGATTGTCTCAGGATTGTTCTCAGATTGCTCTGACTTTGTCTTGATTTTGTTCTCGATTTCTACTTCAAGCGAAAAATGTTTGATTAAAAACTGGCGCTCTTTCCAGTAAAAGTTCATCTTGAGTTGTTGAGCATTGAGACTGTCGACGTTCAACTGCTGACACAGACACTTATATTTGACGACACAGCCTATCTCTAGCGTTGACAAGCCGTTGAAGAAGACGTCGTTGAAATCTATTTTAAACCAAGCCACTCTTTCCCCCTATTCGCTTTCCACAAAATTGACACAATCATCTATCGTGCGGAAGATGACATATCTTCCACCACGTCTATTCACTTCGTCTTCAAAGATTTTTTGAAATGGGCTTTGATTGTTTGCTTTGCCGTTTTTCAGCTCGACATAAGTCGTCTTGCCTTTTGGGCTAAGAACTACCAAGTCAGACTGACCTTTTGTATATCCCATTGCCGTATGACTGTTGATATACATCACTCGTCTAGCTGTTTCTCGTGCTGGCAGATACCGAAGCGCACTCATCACATCACAGTCAAGTGTGATATAGCCTCTCGTTCTGAGGTATCTAGCAACTTGACAACTGAGTGAGTGTTCTTCTTTCATTTCTTTCAATCTTTGCAATAATTGTTCATAAAATCGTCGACTTTCTGCATTGTAGCAACAGTACAACCCATACCTTTGCGCAAGTTGAAAACAAAACTCGGCGAACGCAAAGCGTTTATACCGAACATTGTAGCGCTCATTCCAGTACGAGCTAGAAAGTCTTCAATTCTCTGTAAGAATTTTTCCATATCTATCCCCTTTTTAAGCACTTTATACTAATATTAGTATACTTGTCAATACTAAAAATTGATATTGTTTATAATAATTTTTTAGTATATATATTCAATGACTTATGAGGGAGAGGAAGTATGTCACAAGAGGATATCAGAAAAAAACTTGATTATTATATCAAGACTAAAGGCACGAACTATCGAGAGCTTTCTTTAGCTATCGGCAGAAAAGACCAGTATATTCATCAATTTATTAAGTACGGACTACCAGCAGAGCTAAAAGAAAAAGATAGAATAAAAATTGCAAGATTTTTAAATATTGACGAACAAGAGCTGACAGATTTTAAAACATCGAGACTCGCACTACTATCGTCTGACGCTAATTCAGTTTCTATTGATATGCTAGACGCAACAGCTTGTTGCGGAAACGGCATTGAAACGCTGTCTGAATCAGTAGTCGGTCGTTGGCTAATGCCAATTAGCGAGTTTAAAGCAATATCACTGTCAGCGCCTGAGAACGTGAAACTACTACCAGTTAAGGGCGATTCAATGCAACCGACAATTAAAGACGGCGACTGGGTATTCGTCGACATCACGAGAACGACACCTGACTCTGACGGAATGTTCTTGCTCAGACTTTCAACTGGTCTCGCTGTGAAGCGTATTCAGGGCGGTTTGACCGATAATATAATAATTAAGTCAGACAATAAGAAGTATAACGACTTGACTGCCAGCGTCGGCGAAGTCACAATACTCGGCAAAGTTATCTATATATTAAAAGCTGAAAAAGTAGGCTGATTTTAACTATTTATTAACTAATACCGCACGACTGCGGTATTTTTTTTGCGCTCTACCCTGCTGTATTTTCTAAAAAAATAAAAAATATACTAAAAATCATAAAAAATATTAAAATAATTGTTGACATTATACTAAAAGCAGTATACTAATCTTAGTATATTAACAATTTTGAAGGGTGGGAACAATGTACAACAAGACGAACTATGAAGACGCATTTCTCGAATGGCTTGAGATGTGGGGCGGTTGCGAGTACGAAGAGCGTGAGCAAGCGTGGGCTTTCTACGACCTTATTAAGAATAAACTTGCAAACGACGATGAGTCAGCCTGTGGCTATGCCAAGATTGACTATGAAGCCGATGACTATGCTGACGACTTAGCTGTCGCTCGTGCGATTGCACGAGAAGAAGCGTGGAAGTCTGACTATTTCAACGAATACTATGAGGAGTAAACACTATGAAATCTATGATTAAAGCTTTCTTTCTATCGTTCGTCAGCGGACTTCTGCTCATCTCTATTGCACATAACTACTATCAGATGAACAAGTCTCTCGCACACTGCGAACAGATTGTTCAAGAGATTCATCAAAAAGCTGAAAATTTGAAAAACTTATAAGGAGAAATCAGATGACTACTTTGGGATTTGAAACACGCAGTTCGGGAAACTTATTTGAAGAGCTGAACAAGATTGACGTCAGCGGACATACCGAGAAGAAGAAGTCAGGCAAAGATGAGATTACCTATCTATCTTGGGCTTGGGCTTGGGGAGAGTTCAAAAAAAGATGTCCGACAGCGACTTATGAAATCAAACGTTTTGAGAACAACGAGCCGTACTTCTATGATGAGAAGCTTGGGTATATGGTATTCACATCAGTCACAGTTGACAACTTAACATACGAGATGTGGCTTCCTGTTATGGACAGCTCCAACAAAGCTATGAAAAAAGAGCAGTACACCTACTCAGTCAAAGAGTACTTTAACGGCAAAGCAACAGGCAAAACAATCGAAAAGACAGTTGAGCCAGCGACAATGTTCGACATTAACAAAACGATAATGCGCTGTTTAGTTAAGAACTTGGCGATGTTCGGGCTTGGTCTCTACATCTATGCTGGCGAAGACTTGCCTGAAGGCGTTGAAGACGCTTCAAAAGACGGCAAAAAAGAATTTGAGAAAATGGTCACAGCCGACAAGCGTGCGTTCAATAAAGCTGTCAAAGACGGCGCTCAACAAGCACCTGAAAAAAGACCGTTGAGCGAAAGAATTGAGCTGAGTTTTGCGTGGCTGAAAAACATCACTCAAGCCGAGTTTGACAAGAACTCAGCACGAAGAGATTCAGTTCACGATGTCCGTGACTTGTGTCTCGCAAGCCCTGACGCTGATACGAGAGCAATCGGCGAAGAGCTGAAAAAGCTGATAGAAGTATTTGAGCCACCGCTCGATGACAACGCTAATATCTAGGAAATTGAAAATGTATATAGCTTCACTGACACAACTAAAGCCGACTTTCAGAGCGCTCTACAATCAAGCTGAGATTATGCTCAACGCTGGCAAGCAAGTATTGATAGAGCTATCTGAAAAGAAGCACAAGCGCACTGTCGAGCAGAACAACTACTACTGGCTGTTTTGCGAAGAGCTGGCGAAGTTCTTGCAAGAACACGAGATATATCACGAATACAAAGTCTATGGTACAACTATCAAGAAGCACTTCACAAAAGACAGCGTTCATCTCGACTTGTGCAAGCCTCTGTTCGGAGTGAAGACTACAACGACAATGAGCATAGGCGAGTTCTGTGACTATATGAACAAGCTTCTTATCTACTGGCAAGAGCAAACAGCTGGCGAATTTCAGATGTCAGAGTTGCCAGCGAACTACTTAGAGAGAAAGGGCTATCAATGAGAGCGCTCATTCCTTTCTTAACTTACTTCAAAGTTGAGGTTAGACAACCCACCCGACAAGAGCGCTCTCGCCTCTATACAGGAGTGACACAATGATTGAACAACAAAACTATGAGATTATGGGCGAAGTGTACAGATATGGCGAAGAAGCATTGCGCAAGTACTATCAAGACACTGAACGGCATAAAGAAGAATTTGCACAGACGCTGAGCTTAATGAGAGGAAAGCTCACAGAACGAGAAAAACAAGCAATCGATTATTTTTTGAGAGGAACACAATATGAGCAACTATAAATCTCCCTCACGTTCGTATACATCAATGATGAAAAAGTATATTGCACGCTTTGAGCAAGCGACTAATCCAAGAACAAGAAATCACATCGCTGGTCTTATTCTTAAGCTTACACTCAGAAGAAAGAGAGGTGTTGTTCTTGACTGATGAAGAAGTCTTAGAGCTTTTAGACGAGGCGCTCTACACAGAAAAATCTGATTTTTGGGCAATCTTAGCAAAAATAAAAAGGGAATGGAAACGATGACTGATTATGACAATTATGATGAAAATCTTGCTTTTGAGTCTATCGGCGACTGGTCTGACAAAGGCATAAAAGCAGAAACAACCGACAGAACACAAAGCTCAATCGAGCTAGTTGAAAGAATTGAGCGACTATCGGCACAGTTGCTGATAGCCAAAACAGCCTTAGACATCTTGGCTAAGAACGGCAACGAACTAGCAAAAATCGCACTTAATGAAATGCGCTAACTATTAACTACTAAAGGAGAACTGATATGAGAATGAGTAAAAAGACAATAATGTTCACAGATGATTTAGTCAAACTGTTGAGATACAACGGCAAGTCGATGACGTTCTATCGTGACAAAGACTGTCAATGGCTCTATGTTGGAGTTTCAGAGTATGGCAAGCGTAGCTTCTATTTTATCTCTGAAGACGGCAGTCGCCTGAAGAAAATCATAGGCGACGTTTTTGAAATAAACCTCGCACAAGCGAGAAAGATTGCGCTGAACATCGCCGAAAACTTCAACGAGTTTCGCACACTGAAGCTTGCTGGCAGAGTCCCATTGTGCCGAGATTTTGCACAGAACGGCTTCTTGCCTCGCAAACAGCCTGAACTTGAGAATAGCGCATATAATTTCAATCTTGAGTATCAGCAGAAATTGAAAGCTCAGAACGAGAAGCTTGTCGAGCTAGTCAAAGCTATCGACAACAGAGTGAAACGCTTCTCTGACAGATTGTCTGCAATCTTAGATGACTATAAAGTTTTGTGACGAGGTGTGAAATGTATGAAAAATTTGTTTGGTATATTTTATTGCCGATAGCTTTTGGCATAATGATTGTACTCACTATCTCAGGCGCAAACAAAGATGTAGCTTTGAGACAATATCTGACAGCAAGAACACATCAGATACTGCACGAGTTAGAAGACAGCGGTTGCGAGCATATCGACTTCAGCGAATGGTCTGACATCAGGGATTAGAGAAATGAATCAATTACCAAAATTTGAACTTCCAAAGCTTAGGTTTTTAGCGTGTTGCGGAAGTAGCCGAAAATCAAAAAGAAAATTTTTAAGAAAAATTATGTTGCTATTTGTAAGGAGTTAGAGAAATGACACAAAGGGTATTTGACGTTGAGAACGAAAAAGATATGGCGGATTTATGGGGTATATTGCCCGATGATGTGAAAAGAATATTCCCTGTAAAAAGAGGAATTAACCATATTGAGTTTGAAGATGATGAGTTCAATACAATACTTTTCAAAATCAACTGGCACGATAAAACAGAAATCACACGACCAATACAGGAAGCAACATTTGATGATATTGGAAAAATATGTATATTTTGGGATATGGGCGGTTGTTATTATGGTGTCTTAACTAATGTAGGTGATTATAAATTTAAGTATCAGATGGATAATAATTCAACGTGGCAACATTGTCGTAGATTAACCAAACAAGAGATTGAGGAGTTATGCTGATGAGTAAAGATACACCAGAAGTCGGAGATGTGTTTCAGTCTAATGAAGATAAAGACGTAAGACTTCATATAACTGGAAAAAATAACGTCGGCTTAGAAGCTATTGTCAGTAATAAAAAAGAGGTGTGGGATATTGATTCGTGGTATTTTGATGAAGACTATTACACCTATCTCGGCAAGAGTAAAGCCAACATAGATGATTTGTTCAAGACGGAGAATGACAATATACCAAGTATGGGTAAAAGGTAAAGAAGTTGCGGAGTTCCCAACAAAGGAACAGGCTGATATATACTTGCTTGAAAAAGGATTTGTCTATTCCTGCCGATTTGGGAAGTTTTTGCAGGACGATTGTGAAGTAAGAGAGGTGGAAGAATGATAAAAGTAGGACAGATTTATTTTCACAAAAGAATTGAAGCAAAGATTGTAATTACTTATGTTGATAATCAAAATTATGAACTTTGTGATTGGATAGTTGATACAGGAAAAGTCTGCACAGATAAGATTGATTGGATAAAACAAACGTGTGAACTCATTGCCGAATATCCAACTTGGCAAGAAGCTGTAAACAGTAAGGAGTTTAATAATGATTAGCATACAAGACATTATACCATTGATGAAAGATGGCTGGGTTGCTATGGACGAAAACGGTACTTGGTATTGGTATGAAGAAAAGCCTACATTGTTACCAATAAATAGAATTTGGAAAGGGACACCATTTTCTACGTGTGATAATCTTGGCATAGAGTGCTTTGACATCGCTCCGGCTGATGACTGGACTAAATCTTTAATAAAGGTAGGTGGAAAATGACTCGTAGTTTAGATTTTACAGCTTGTATTAAACAAGATGAGTGCCCTGTAAAGGACTGTTGGCGAAAGCTGACGAATGAAGAAAAAGACTGGCTAGAAAAGACACCGAACAGAATGTATTATGCCGACTTTTCAGATGATTGTGAGCGGTACACAAATATCTATCGAGGAAAGCGCAAATGAAAAACGAAACAAGAGATTTACTCTCAGTCTTAACCGAAAATAACCAAGATTTTGAGTGGTATCCGACAACGGATGAAATGCTTATGGAAGTATATTCGCATATCCGTTGGGATAATCATACAGATATTTTAGATATTGGTTGCGGACTTTGTGGCTTGAAAAAGCTGATTGACCGCAAAAACGACGCTATTGAGCGTTACAACGAAAACCGTAAAAGCGGAGATGACCGTAAATTCATACACCCTTACACATACTACGCTATCGAAAAGTCCGATATCCTTATCGGTCGCCTGCCTGACGATGTGTTTGTTGTCGGCACAGATTTTGGCTCTTGCACTTTGATTGATAAACAATGCAATGTTATTTTCTGCAACCCGCCATATTCAGAGTTCAAAGAGTGGACTAAGCGTATTATCAACGAGGGCAATTTTGAGCAAGCGTTTCTTGTGATACCTCAACGCTGGAAAGATGATGTTGAGATTAAGGCTCTGCTTGAAGCAACGAAAACTCGCTCTTACGTTATTAAAACAATGGATTTTAATAATGCGGAGCGACAAGCTCGTGCTGTTGTTGATATTGTTGAGTTCACTCGTGACAGGTATCACTCTTGGGATGATGAAAAAACAAAAACACCGTTTGACCGCTGGTTTGAGGCTACTTTTGAGGTATGCACGGACGGCAAAAAACTACACGACTATGAACAAGAGCAGGAAGAAAAGAAACGTATTTCAGCTAACATCGTTGAAGCCCCGAACAAGATTGTTGCACTTTGCGACCTATACCAAGCAGATATGCAACGCCTCTGTGGTTCTTTTAGGGCTATATGCGGACTTGATGAGAAAACACTAGGCGATATAGGTGTGAACTATAAAGCGGTAAAAGAAGCCCTTAAAAAACGCATTGAGGGGCTAAAGATTTTATACTGGAGAATGGTGTTTGATTATCTTGATGAAGTAACCGACCGTTTAACTGCCGAATCCCGTAGGGAGCTTTTCAATCAATTTGAACGGCTTAATACGGTTGATTTTTGCGAAAACAACATACGAGCGGTCGTTATATGGATTTTGAAAAACGCAACGAATTATTACAAAGACCAATTGATTGAGTTCTATAAAAAACTATCAGTCTACGAAAACATACGCCCGTATAAAAGCAATCAAAAGACGTTTGACCGTGATGAATGGCGTTGGAATGGAAGAGGAAAAGCAGGACACTACACATTAGATTACCGTATTGTCTGTTCTTATCTATTCAAAACAAAAGTCGGCTGGCACGGCGAATTTGATAGTTGGAACAGTAGTGAAAATGTGTCAATCTTAAAGGATTTTTGTGCTATTGCTCAGAATTTAGGCTTTAACCCAAAAACGGATTTTATGCCAGTAGAGGATTTTGGCGTTAAGGGCTATGTATTTTATAAGGACGGCTCTCTGTTTATGGAGTATAAACTCTACAAAAACGGGAATACACACATCAAGCTGGATATAGAATTTATGAAAGCTATGAATGTGGAAGTGGCTCGCTTATTAGGGTGGATTAGAGATAAGCAAGACATTGAAAAAGAGTTTCCTGCTGAAATGGCAAAAGGGGCTGAAAAGTATTTTGGGTCCCAATTCTGTTTTAGTCTTACTAATCCGAATATTAAACTTTTAGGAGAAGAATAGATGATTAGTCTTTTGTTATATTGGTACTGGCTATTGTGGGATTGGACAAAGCTTGTTCAAGAAGCGAGGGCGGTTTTCTGTTTCTTTTCCACAATGGAACTAGGAGCAGAACTTATTATCTTAATTGCCGTGGTGTTGGATAGAAAAGGAGTGATATGATGACTAACTTAACCGAACAGTGGAACAAAGGCAAACTGCCTGAGGGAGATTATTATATCAAAAGAAGAAATGGCGATACGCCTTATGACAACATTGATTCTCACGGTGTGTGGCGTAACAGTATTGATGAAGACATTATCGAAGTCCTTGGGCGAGTGCCGAGTTTTGAATTGTGGAAAGCTGTCCACGAACAATGGAAAGTGTTGCTTGCGGAAAACGCAAGACTCAAAGAACTGCTGAAAGAGGTATTACGACACGAACTTTCATTGAAAGAGGTGTCAGAATTAACAAGAAAAATCAGCGAAGCATTGGGAGAAGAATAATGACAGAACAAGAAGTATGTATCGGAAATCTAGGACAACAAAAGGTGTATCTGAACTGGTCTGACGTAAAGGATATTTGCACAAACGCTGTGTCAGAGGCTTATGAGCAAGCGAGTGAAGAAAACAAACGCCTAAAACACGATGTTGGTAATCTAGGCTATAAGATTAAAAATCAACGGCAAGAGATAAACAACCGCTTGAAAGAGATTGAGAAGCTCAAAGAAGTGCTGAAAGAGTGTGGCGAGTATTTAATGTGTATTGATAGAAACCCCCAGCTTGTTGAGCAAGTAATCGAACTATTAGGAGAAGTGAAATGATAGTATTTACAGGGCTATGTATAGCGCTCTTTGTGCTAGGCGTCGCCGTACTTTGCCGAGAGCTTGAAAAATAGCGTGTAGAGAACTTTTGTTTTAAACTTGAATAGGATATCTATCAATGATAATGAAATGGCTTAGTATGTCTGATGTTATGCGAATCACTGGCGTCAGTAGATACGAACTAGAAGGCGCTATCAGAGCTGGTCTCTTGAAGTATCAGATAATGAACAAGCGCAAGAAGTTCACTGAGAGGGATATAGAGTTATGGCAAACAAGTACCCATACCGATTATTCAAGCGGGGAAACGTCTTCCACGCTTACTTCTCGTTCATATCCGAAACAGGCGCAAGAGTTCAGCTTAGAGAAAGTACTGGCAGAACATCACAACAAGAAGCTGTCAACTATTGCGTCAAACGTATAGCTGACATCAACAAAAAAGAGCATTACAAAGCGACTGGAGAGCTTGAGCCTATTAAGATAGACGAAGCTTTCGGTCGCTTTTTTGAAGAGAGAGCTCAATACGAAGCAAGACCTGACTCTATACTGTCTAGGCTGAGAATACTTCAACAAGCTCTTCTCTCGTACAACATCAAGTATCTGCACGAGATTGACGAGACAATCATCAATCGCTTCAAGAACGACCAGCGCAAGCGATTGTCAAACGCCTCAATCAATCGCTATCTGTCGCTCATCAGTGTCACTGTCAATCTTGCTCACGACGAATGGAAGCGCAAGACGTATCAGCTCAAAATATCGAAGTTCAAGCTCAAAGAGCCAGCCGAGAACATCAAGTATCTCAAAGACTGGAACTATGCGCAACGCATAATCGACAAAGCGAAGCCACACTTCAAGCCGATAATATACACAGCTCTATATACAGGGCTTAGAGAAGGCAACTTGCTCAGTCTCAAGTGGCAAGATATTGATTTTGACAACAATCTCATCACGCTTCTTGTCAAAGACAGAACAAAAGAAGGCGGTAAAATACTCTCAATACCTATCATACCAGCGCTGAAACAAGTCTTAGAAGCTCAGCCACGAATTAACGAGTATGTCTTCAACTATCGAAACAAGCCGATAAAAAGCATTGCTAGAACGTGGCACTCAATCTTCTACAAGTTTGTGCCTGTCAAAAAATACACGTCAGAAGACGTCATAGAGCGCCGTAGAATAGGCAACAAGATTGTCGTGTATAAACGAGTACTGATTGACGAGACGCTTCCATACACGAATTTTCACACATTACGGCAC